>ERZ773147.1552-NODE-1552-length-23580-cov-6.893985_pt1 | contig 23580 bp, 29 predicted proteins | sample MGYA00580851_ERZ773147 | MGnify/ENA primary metagenome ERZ773147 (study PRJEB29015, sample SAMEA2737818) | human gut metagenome | biome: human gut; feature: human-associated habitat; material: faeces | place: China | collected 2012 ... | reverse complement strand
ACAAAGAAATAATAAATAACAAGAAAGACAAGAGAATTCTTCACTCTTCGTTCTTCACTTTCCACTCTTCACTTAGATTTCCCAAGTAAGTTTCTTGATGTTGATGACAGGTCCATCCTTGCAGACGCACTGGTTCCCCTCGGTAGTTTTCTCTACGCAGCAGAGGCAGGCACCCACACCGCACGCCATCTTGTTCTCGAGAGAAACCTCACACTCCACGCCAGCCTTCTTGGCAAAGCGAGCCACGCTCACCATCATCGGCTTAGGTCCGCAGGTAGAAATCATATCAAACTTCTCGTTCTCCAAAACAGAGTGGTTGGTAACGAAACCTACCTCACCAGCCGAGCCATCCTCGGTAGTGATGCATACCTTTCCGATCTTGGCAAACTCATCCAGTTCGAGCAGATCTGTAGCCTTGCGCGCACCCAGCAGGAAGGTAACTTCAGCCCCGAAATCCTTGATGAGTTTTCCGAAATAGAGGAGCGGAGCCACACCTACGCCACCACCTACGAGCAGATATTTCTGGCTCTTCCCGGTAGGCATGGTGAAGCCGTTGCCGAGAGGCAGCATACAGTTGAGCACATCGCCCTCCTTGAGCTGTCCGAGCTGACGAGTACCGTCGCCCACCATTGCAACGAGCAACCAGAGCTGATTATTTTCACGATCCACGAAATTGATGGAGATAGGACGGCGAAGCATGGTAGTAGGCGAATGGTCTACTCTTACTTCTACGAATTGGCCAGGCAAGATTTCAGGCAAAGGTTTCTCATCGGTAAGCTTAATCAAAACATGCTTATCGCTAAGCGCCTCTACAGAAACCACCCTGAGGTCGAGAACATATTTTTTCATCTTATTGCTAATTTTTAATATGCTTATTATATAATGTACGTATATTATAAAATAGGTACGCGTAGCTTCCGGTTACGCCCACCTACGTTTCTACGATGCAAAGGTACATCAAAAATCCGAATTTACGAAAAGAAAAGAGATATTTTTTCTTTATCGCCGATCCTATGTGATTGTTTTAGGGTTCTCCAATCCCTACTTTATTTCTTAGGAACGAAGGTTTCCCAGGTCTGATCATCGTAGAAAATACGGATTTCGGTAATCTTTCTTTGCGGTTTGTCTACATATTTTACCGCCGCTTGGGCGATATTTTTAGGTGTACGATTTACACCCTGCATTTGAGGCTGGTCAAAGAGCGAGGGAGAAGTAGGAGAGGCTGCGGCTCCTTCGGCTCCAAAATCGAGCATAGGCTCGGCAGAGGCGGCTCCAGAAGGCTGACTGCCCTGCTTCATCCCCTCAGCACCACCGGCTGCTCCATCCGTAAGACCCTGATACATGTCTGCAGCACCCTCTTCGCTGCCACCCTGGGAAGCCTGGGTCTGATACATAGGAGGAGTACCGTAGAGTACCCAATAAACGTTTACCTGAGGAAAACTCTTATGAATGCCATCCACAATACTGAGCGATGGATTGGTCTTCCCGTTGAAAATATTGCTCAGCGTAGCGGTCGAGATTCCGATCATCTGAGCGAAGTTTTGCTGAGTGAGGTGCTGGTCCTCCATCAGCTGTCTGATTCTATCTTTCATGCTCTAAAATTTTTAGCGTTCATTTTTCTACTGATACGATGTTTTATTTCCGAACAAGCCACTTTTGGGCCCTTTTTCGGTTGATTTTACAAAGATAAAGCAAAAATTTAGAATAACCAAATATTTCTGAATAAATTTAGATTTTTAAACTTTAGGTTTCTATTTATAAATTTAAATCGCGCTCACTCCACCATCCGGTTTTTATTTTTAGTTTTATAAATATAAACCTATCAATCAAAATATATGACGAACCTTTTCTTTATAAATTTAGGCTAAATCACTGGTTATTCATATCATAAACCACCTAAATAAAGGCATATAGAGCGATTTATGCAATGTTTACCACACACCTATGTAAAAATCTATGGTTTATAGAACAACTAAAGCACATAACTAACTGAGTTTCCGCTACTTATAAATTCAAAATATAGCATGAATATTTATTCATTCATAACCATAAACACCCTGTTTTATCTTTATTTTTATAAATATAAAACATAAATTCGTGTATTTAGTTTTCTTACATTTACGTTTATAAATCAAAACTAACCGTTTTGATTTATAAATTTAAAAACATAAACTTAGGAAACGTAAACCTTAACAAATGCAAACGGCCGATTTCAGACAATGGGAAATGGCAAATTTTTCCATTTCTAGCGTATTCCAGCCCATCCGGCAAGGAAACGGGCAAATTCGCGAGTAATGAAGAGGGTTAATTTATGTAAGTTACTGATAACCAATAAAGTTAAGTCTATTTTCAGGCAAAAACGAAAAATGGGCATCTAGCTCAAAAAATCGCTTAAATCCCCTATTTTTGCCAAAAAATCGCCCAAAATGAGCCCAGGTAAGCGCCCTAAAAAGAGCCGAAAATCCCCTATTTGGGGCAAATTTATAATGCTAAACGCTAGTTGGCTGCTTTCTGGAAACAGGCGGCAAAGAAGGCCGAAAACGGAAACGAGCTCCTGCCGAGAGAAAACTCTCAGCAGGAGCTCGCCTACTCTCCCCCACCTCGCTCTTCAGCATCAGTGAAGGATAAAAAAGATGAGTTCTTTCATCAGTTCACCCACCGGAGTGGATGGATTATCCAGTCCCTTTATCTTCGCATCCACCTCCTTAAACTTCTCAATAATCGCCATCACTTTCACGCCCGTATAGTTCCTCATTCCTGTAATATATTCGCGCGCCGCCCAAGCTCCGCGCAAATCCAGGAATTTTGCGAGCTCATTTTCGTTCTGCCTGTTGGGTGCATAATAAGCAATCATCAGGTTTTGGAAATAAGTAAAGAGCATCGGGAGAAGCGTGAAGAGAGAACCACTCTTCGGATTGCTGTCAAAATAATTTATTATCTGATTTGCCTTGAACACATCGCGGCTGACGATGGCACTTCTCAGCTCGAAGGCATTGAAGTCTTTGCTCACCCCTATTTCTCGCTCCACAATCTCCGGAGTAACACGCCGGTCGTTCTCAGGAAGAGAAATGAGCAGTTTGTCGAGCTCGGAAGTGAGTCGGTGCAAATCTGCTCCCACATGATCTGCCACCATCTGGGTAGCCTTGGGTTCAATGGTTGCCTTACGGGTCTTGAGATAAGTCTCGATGAAGCCCGGCAGATTTCGGTCGTAAAGCTTCTTGCTTTCAAAAACCACACCCGCCTTGGCAGCGAGGGCAGAAAACTTTTTACGACTGTCGAGCTTGCCGTTTTTATGACAGAAAACAAGGATGGTTGTTTTTACCGGATTTTCGAGGTACTTCTCGAGCGCTTCCAAATTCCGCAAATTCTGAGCCTCTTTCACAACCACTACTCTATACTCCGCCATCATCGGGTAGCCCTTACACAAATCTGCCACTTGCGCACCCGTAACATCAGCTCCGAAAACCACCGTCTGATTGAAGTCACACTCCTCGGGCTGGAGCACATTTTCTGAAATGTAGTCGCAGATCTTATCTATATAAAAAGGTTCCTCACCCATCAGAACATAGACGGGAGAATACTTCCGAGCCTTCAAATCTTTCATGATTGACTCGTAACTTATTGCACTTTTCTTTTCTACCATTGGATTATTTTTTGTAACTTTGCACCCAGCAAACTCCGGGGGCGCGGACAAGCATTTGCTCCGCCTCCAAGTTCGCAGTTTTCTGAGGTGCAGTTTTCAGCTGCACTTCGACTGCAAAGTTACAAAAAATAAATTGAACTTCCTATATAAAAGAGGTAGTTTTTGAAAATGAGGTATGGTTAAAAGAAGAAAAGAAACCATATCGAAAACAGAAAAGAAAGAAATATAACCCTATATATAATAAGGTACAGAAAAATGATTCGCTTAAATTTGCCATCTTTCGACATCAAGGTTTCGGGCTCAAAACAGCATCCCCAGATACTGGATGTGCTGCGCCGGAAGTTCATCACGCTCACTCCCGAAGAATGGGTGCGCCAGCATTTCGTTCATTTTCTCATCGAGCACAAGGGGTATCCTGCCTCTCTGCTCGCCAACGAAATCCAGCTGAAATGTGGCGACAAGGTGCTGCGCGCCGACAGTGTGCTCTACTCCCGTGAGCTGCAGCCCCGCATGATTATCGAGTACAAAGCCCCTCACATCCCCATCACGCAGAAAGTATTCGACCAGATTTCGGTTTACAATCTTCTGCTCCATGTCGACTTTCTGGTGGTGAGCAACGGGCTGGAGCATTACATCTGCAAGATGGATTATGAAAGTAAAAAATATGTATTTTTAGAGACCATTCCCGATTATTCCGATTTATTGACATTATGAGAGCGTCGGGGGATAGTCCGGAAGTTTTTAAACAGAGTTTCCCCAGCCTTCAAAATTTGCGAATTTCCGCCCAACCGGCCATCCGTTTTAGAATTCGCGAATTTTGGAGGCCTTTTTCTGCCCCTTTTCCTCTCCCTTTTTGAGCACTCCTTTTCCTCCCATCCCCCTTCTCGCGTTATTTTTTAATAAAAAAAACATTTTCATTTTGTAGTCTCCTCCTTTTATACTATCTTTGCATAAGATAAGCTGCACTCGGCAATTTGAAAGCAAGCTTTCATTGCTCTCGTTTGCATTATCTTTGCATCTAATATATATATTAAGGTATAGACTGCCTAAAAGAACAGAAAGAAATGGAGAATAAAAAGATAAAAATCGCCGTAGCCGGAACAGGATATGTAGGCCTGAGCATCGCTACCCTGCTGAGCCAGCATCATGAGGTGGTGGCAGTAGACGTGGTACCCGAAAAGGTGGAGCTCATCAACTCGCGCCGCTCGCCTATCCAGGACGAATACATAGAGAAATATCTGGCTGAAAAGGAACTCAACCTCAAAGCCACAACCGATGGAGAAGAAGCCTATAAGGATGCCGACTTCGTAGTGATTGCCACACCAACCAACTATGATCCGGTGAAAAACTACTTCGACACCTCGCACGTAGAAGAAGTCATCCGTCTGGTGATGCAGGTGAATCCCGATGCCATCATGGTCATCAAGAGCACCATTCCGGTAGGCTACACCGAAACCATCCGCCAGAAGACGGGCAGCAAGAACATCATCTTCGCTCCTGAATTCCTGCGCGAGAGCAAGGCTCTCTACGACAACCTCTACCCGAGCCGCATCATCGTGGGCAGACCGAACGGTGACGAGCGACTGGACCAGGCAGCCCACACCTTTGCAGAACTGCTGAAAGAGGGAGCCATCAAGCAAGACATAGAAACCCTGTTCATGGGACTTACCGAGGCAGAGGCGGTGAAACTCTTCGCCAACACCTACCTCGCCCTGCGCGTGAGCTACTTCAACGAGCTGGATACCTACGCCGAAATGAAGGGCCTCGACACCAAGGCGATTATCGACGGAGTGGGTCTGGACCCTCGCATCGGCACCTTCTACAACAACCCTTCCTTCGGATACGGCGGCTACTGTCTGCCGAAAGATACCAAGCAGCTGCTCGCCAACTACGCCGATGTGCCTGAGAACCTGATTCAGGCGATTGTGGAGAGCAACCGCACCCGCAAGGATTTCATCGCCGACCGCGTGCTGAACATGGCTGGCTACTACGATTATGCCAACCAGAACAACTTCAGCGAGGAGGAAGAGAAGCCTTGCACCATCGGCGTATACCGCCTCACGATGAAGAGCAACAGCGACAACTTCCGCCAGAGCAGCATACAGGGCGTGATGAAGCGCATCAAGGCAAAGGGCGCGCAAGTTATCATCTACGAACCTACGCTGAAAGACGGAACCACCTTCTTCGGAAGCCGCATCGTAAACAACCTGGATGCCTTCAAGCAGCAGAGTCAGGCCATCATCGCCAACCGGTATGACAAGTGTCTGGATGATGTGGAAGAAAAGGTTTACACCCGCGATATTTTCAGAAGAGACTGATCTGAACTGAAAGTTAATAGTTAAAAGTTAACAGTTAAAAGCTGAAGACGAAAAATAGAAAACAATAATATTTATAATAAAGAGAAAAATAAGAAATGGCAAAATTAGTAATCAATTCCTACGAGGAATTTGCATCTCACCTCGGTGAGAAGTTAGGAGAATCAGACTGGTTGCAGATTGACCAGGACCGTATCAACAAGTTCGCAGACGCTACACTTGACCCACAGTGGATCCACGTAGACGTAGAGCGCGCCAAGGTAGAGAGCCCTTACCACAGCACCATCGCTCACGGTTACCTCACCCTCTCAGTACTCCCATACCTCTGGCAGCAGATTATCGAGGTAAACAACCTCAAGATGCTCGTAAACTACGGCATGGACAAGATGAAGTTCGGTCAGCCAGTCATCACCGGTTCACGCGTGCGCCTGGTAGCCACTCTCCACGACATCCAGAACATCCGTGGCATCTGCAAGACCAGCATCAAGTTTGACATCGAAATAGAAGGTCAGCGCAAGCCAGCCCTCTCAGGCATCGCTTCTTTCCTCTACTATTTCAACAACTAAAAGATGGCAGCAGGTAAATGGATTGGTGGTGTGCTCGGTTTCATCACAGCCGGTCCGCTGGGAGCCCTGGCAGGCTATGCCCTCGGTTCCCTCTTTGAGCACGGCCTGGATGCGGTAAACCGCGACGGCGACCACCATTACAACAACGCCTACGATGCCTACAGCGGCCAGCAGCACAACGGCCGCCAGGGCTTCGGCAACCAGGGCTACAGCCGCCAGCAGAGCTATGAAGGAGAGCGAAACTCCTTCATGTTTTCGCTGCTGGTGCTCAGCTCCTACATCATCAATGCAGATGGCAAGATCATGCATTCCGAGATGGAGATGGTGCGCCGCTTCCTGCGTCAGAATTTCGGCGAGGCAGCCAAGCAGCAGGGCGAGGAAATCCTCCTCAAACTCTTCGAACAGCAGAAGCAGATGGGCATGCAGCAGTACCGTTCGGTGATACAGGACAGCTGTCATCAGATACGTGCCAACATGATGTATGAACAGCGCCTGCAGTTGCTCAATTTCCTCGTCATGATAGCCCAGGCCGATGGAGTTGTGAATTCTCAGGAGATTCAGGCACTCAAGGAGATGGCCATCCACATGGGTCTTTCTGCCGAGGATGTAGACCAGATGCTGAACCTGGAGAGCGGGGCTTCTTCAGCAGGCAGCCTGGATGATGCCTACCGTGTTCTGGGTATCAGTCCTGACGCCTCAAACGATGAGGTGAAGGCCGCATACCGCAAGATGGCGCTCAAGCATCATCCTGACAAGGTAGCAGCACTGGGCGAAGATGTGCGCCGTGCAGCCGAGAAGAAATTTCAGGAAATCAACGACGCCAAAGACCGCATTTACAAGGCTAGAGGACTCTAGGGTCCAGATTAGGATTAAAAGTTCCAGATTAGGATTAAAGGAGTTAAGGCAGATTGTCCTAGCTGCCTGAAAACGAAAAAAAAATAAAGGCTCGCCAATCAATTTTGGCGAGCCTTTATTGTATCTTATCGTATCTTTATCAGAAGATTATCATCCGAAAAGAGCGGAGAGAGGAGTAAGATTAATCCTCATCCTCAGTCTTTCTTCTGCGGATAGCGCGCTTGCGCTTTGGCTTCTCCTCTGTCTTAGGAGACTCAATCTTAACACCAGCCAATTCTGGGTCGATGAGGATACGGCCACAATACTCACAAGGGATAATCTTCTTGTGCATCTTGATATCGAGCTGGCGCTGAGGTGGAATTTTGTTGAAGCAACCGCCACATGCATCACGCTGCACGTAAACGATACCCAAACCGTTGCGGGCACCATTACGGATGCGCTTGAAGCTCTGGAGCAAACGTGGCTCAATCTTCTTCTCGAGCTCGAATGCCTTCTCCTTCAAATTCTCCTCTTCCTCACGGGTTTCAGCCATGATTGACTCAAGCTCAGAACGCTTAATTACCAGACCCTTCTCGCGGTCTGCCTTCTGGTCCTCAGCCTTGTGAAGGTCGTACAGGCGCTCGTTGATTGTCTGCTGCGCCTCGCGGATCTTCTTGCTGCAAAGTTCGATTTCCAGCTCCTGGAACTCGATTTCCTTGCTCAAAGTATCATACTCGCGGTTGTTGCTAACCATTTCGAGCTGCTTCTTATAACGCTCCACGCTAGCCTGAGCCTCCTCAATCTCGTGCTGCTTCTGATCGATGGCGCGGTCAAACTGCTCAATATCGGTCTGGATTTTCTCGATACGGGTGGTAAGACCAGCAATATCGTCTTCCAAATCCTGAACTTCGAGAGGCAACTCACCTCTCAACGCACGCTTTTCATCAATTGCAGACAAGGTGGTCTGAAGCTGATAGAGAGCCTTCAACTTCTCTTCCACTGTCAAATCTGTAGGATCTTTCTTTGCCATAATTCCTTATTTATTTTTAATTTAAATCTTTTATATTCAACGTTTTACAAGTACAGAACAGGGTTGGTATTCACCTCCGAGATGCAGCATTTGGCATCAGGGAAATTCTCCTGGATGATGCTGCGGAAGATTTCGCCCGTAAACTGCTCACTCTGATAGTGGCCGATGACGCAAATCTGAATCTCCTGCTCGTGACCGAAATACTCGTGATAGCTCATCTCGCCCGTGATGAAGGCATCGGCACCTGCCTTGATGGCTGCGTCGAGCAAGAAAGCACCTGCTCCACCGCAGAGTGCCACCTTCCTGATAGGACGTCGAAGCAACTGGTTGCACTGCACGCACTCCACGCCAAACCGCTCCTTGAGCATCAGCACCAAGTCGTCGGCTGCCAGGTCCTCAGCCACCTCTCCGATGACGCCCTCGCCGCCCTTCACGCCGTCCACTTCCTTCTCGCCAGCAAAGAACTGCACGTTCCGCAGCCCCAGTTTCTCGGCAATCTTGAAGTTCACGCCGCCCGCAGCCGCATCCATGTTGGTATGCATCGCCACGATGGTAATATCATTCTTAATCGCCTTGCGCACGGTACGCTGCACGTAGTTCTCGTCCGAGATTCTCGCCAGTTTGCGGAATATCAGCGGATGATGGCTCACGATGAGGTTACATCCCTTCCGGATGGCCTCTTCAACCACTGCTTCAGTAACGTCAAGACACAACAATGCCCCTGACATTTCTACCGCCTCTGTCAATCCAACTTGCAGGCCGGCATTATCATATCCTTCCTGCAAGGGCAGAGGCGCGTAATGTTCAAGGGCATCAACTACCTGTTTTATTTTCACGCTCCTATTCAATATTTTATTTTTAGACTGCAAAGTTACTCATTTTTCCCCGATTTTATCTCCATACAGCCCTCCGTTTAAACTTTTTTAATATAAAGTTTCGCTTTTGCGCAAAATATTTCACAAAAACAGCCGATAGTTGTAGATTTTTTATTAATTTTGCAAGCATACTTCATAAAAGCAGAACGGAGCCCGTCCCCAAGGAAAGGTTCCCGATGAAGAACAGAGTATAATAAATTGGTATAGAACATCGTATCATAAAAATAGTATAGCTTATGCATCAATCTACATTACCCTGCGATTTCGCACTCCCTGCCGAATGGGAGCCACAGAGCGCCATCATGCTCACCTGGCCACATGCCGGCACCGACTGGAAGCCGTATCTGCCTGAAATTACAGATACTTATCTCGAACTGGCAGATATCATCACGCGCTACGAGCAGCTGCTTGTGGCTACACCCGATGTGCCCGCCACCCGATACCAGCTCAAGAAAAAGCTTTCTGCCGAACAGATGAGCCGCGTGCTGCTCTACGAGGTAGAAAGCAATGATACCTGGGTGCGCGACCACGGACCCCTCACGATGGTGCTGCGCAGAAAGCAGAACACCTGGATGGTGCCTTACCGCATACTCGACTTCAAGTTCAACGGCTGGGGCGAAAAGTTCAGATGGGAGAAGGATAATGCCATCACCCTGCAACTATACTATCAGGCAGCCTTCAATGCCGATATAGAGAACCACCAGGGCTTCGTGCTCGAAGGAGGCAGCATCGAGAGTGACGGAAAGGGTACACTCTTCACCACCTCACAGTGCCTGCTGGCGCCTCACCGCAACCAGCCGCTCGACCACGACAGCATCGACCATCTGCTGCAGACTTTCTTCCAGCTCAAGCGAGTCGTCTGGCTGGATCACGGCAATCTGATAGGCGATGATACCGACGGCCACATCGACACCATCGTGAGAGTGGCTCCACACGATACCTTATTATATGTAGGCTGCGATAATCCGGAAGATGAGCAGTATGAAGACTTCCAGGCGCTGGAGAAGCAGCTCAAGGGCCTCTTCACCTGGGAGGGATACCCTTACCGCTTGCTCAAACTGCCGATGCCCGACCCTATCTATGATGAGGGCGACTGCCTCACCACCAACCCCGAGAGCGAGGGCGACCGCCTGCCAGCCACCTACGCCAACTTCCTGATACTGAACAAGGCGGTGATTTATCCCACCTATAATCAGCCGGAAAAGGACGAGGAGGCACGCAAGCAGATTCAGCTCGCCTTCCCCGACCGCGAAATCATCGGCGTAGATTCGCAGACCATCATCCGCCAGCATGGCAGCATCCACTGCATCACCATGCAGTTGCCCGAGGGAGCCCTCAGAGACTCAACATTCCACATTTAACATTCAACATTTAACATTAAAAGTAAAAAATGAAAGTCGGTTTATTACAACTTCATAATACGGCAGATATCGCCAACAACAAGCAGCGTCTGGCAGAAGGCATCATCGACCTCGCCCATCGCGGCGCAGAGCTCATCGTGCTTCAGGAGCTTCATAACTCCCTATATTTCTGTCAGGTAGAGGACGTTGACCTCTTCGACCTGGCAGAGCCTATTCCGGGCCCTTCAACCGATTTCTACGGCAAGCTTGCCAAGGATCTCGGCGTCGTCATCGTCACCTCCCTCTTCGAGCGCCGCGCTCCGGGGCTCTACCACAATACGGCGGTAGTGATGGAGAAGGATGGAAGCATTGCCGGAAAATACCGCAAGATGCACATCCCCGACGATCCTGCCTACTACGAGAAGTTCTATTTCACACCGGGCGACCTCGGTTTCCACCCTATCCAGACCTCTGTAGGCAAGCTCGGCGTGCTGGTTTGCTGGGACCAGTGGTATCCCGAAGCAGCCCGTCTGATGGCGCTGCAGGGAGCCGAAATGCTCATCTATCCTACCGCCATCGGCTACGCTACCTATGATACCGAGGAGGAGCAGCAGCGCCAGCGCGAGGCGTGGACTACCGTGATGCGGGGCCATGCCGTAGCCAACGGATTGCCGGTCATCGCCGTAAACCGCGTAGGTTTCGAGCCTGATCCAAGCGGTCAGACCGAGGGCATCCAGTTCTGGGGCAGCAGTTTCGTAGCCGGTCCTCAGGGCGAGCTCTACTACCGCGCCAGCGATCAGGAAGAAGAGAGTCTGGTGGTAGATATCGACCTGAAGCACAGCGAGAATGTGCGCCGCTGGTGGCCATTCCTCCGCGACCGCCGCATCGAGAACTACGGAGATATTACCAAGCGATTTATTGATTAACCCATTTTTGCCGGAAATTCCGAGAGAATATCGGGATTCCGGCATACATATATATATAAGGTATAGTTTTTCAGGATAAATGGAGAATTTGGAAGTGATGGTGATACTTTTCATCATCGTGATTTTAGGTTACGTCGCCTGCAAGTTAGGATATATGGGCGACAAGTTTGACAAGAAGTTATCCAGCATGGTGGTAGATATCACCTGTCCTCTGCTGGTGCTCTCGTCAGTAATGGGCGATGAGCTGCCCGACCGCACGCTCATCCTTCCCCTCCTGGGCGTAGGTTTCCTTACCTACATCCTTTTGCTGGTATTCGGTTTCTGGGTGCCGCGTCTCATCACGCGCAATCATGATGACCAGGGCATGATAGGTTTTGCGCTGATGTTCGCCAACGTAGGTTTCATCGGCTACCCTATCGTTTCGAGCATATTCGGTCCGAAGGCCATTTTTTATGCCGCGCTGCTCAACATGCCGAACACCTTTTTTATTTTTACGGCAGGTGTCATGCTCATCAAGGGCGAGTACAGCATCAAGCAGTTCAATCCTAAGGTGCTGTTTTCTCCGGCTCTTCTTGGTGCCTTCATTGCCGCCCTCCTGGTAGCTTTTGGGGTTCATACGCCGGAAATCATTGCGCGTCCGGTAACGATGGTGGGCAACATAACGGTTCCGGCAGCCCTGATGATTATCGGTTCCTCGATGGCTAAATTGCCGGTGAAGGAGATTATCGGCAGTCCTAAGGTATACCTCTCCTCGTTCTTGCGTCTTGTGGTAGTACCTCTGAGCATTTATTTCCTGTTCAAGGTATGTGGTGTAAGCGATCAGGTCAACGACATCAATACGGTTGTCATTGCGATGCCCGTAGCCAGTTTCGGCACGATGTTCTGTCTGAAATACGGCCGCAATCCTTCGCTCATCACCGAAATGACGTTCATCACCACGGTTGGCAGCATCATCACCATCCCGCTGATTACGCTGCTGTTTTCTTAATCTTTTTCATGCTGATAATCATAAAGTTAGATAAAAGAAAGTCCCCCTGATGCTTTGCGGCACCAGGGGGATTTTTCTATTATTTAACTGAACTTTCGCCAGCAAATGATTATTTTCTAATCATCTTCTTTCCATTCTGGATATAGATACCCTTCTTCATCGCCTCAGTAATGCGGCGGCCGTTCAGGTCGTAAATGGCAGCATTGCCTGGCTTCTTATCCAATGTTACAGAATGGATGCCGGTGGGCTCCAGATCCTCTACCACATTATCAAAGTAGACTATCCAGTTCTTGGTATTCGAATGAGCTTCATACTTCGCCTTGCTGCCCGGATAGAGATGCAGCGTGCGGGTTATATCACTCTTGGCGGCAAATACACACCAGTTTATCCAGTAAGGTGCCTCCTTATGACGCATATATACATTCTTCAATTCGAAGCAGGCATTGAATGTGTTGCGAATTCCTCTATCGTCTCAGGTAAATCAATTTCCTTCAGTTTGGTTAACATAAAGGCATTGGAACCTAACTCCTTGACACCTGCAGGCATCTTGAAACTCTCCAGAGTGGCATTGCCTTCAAATGCATATTTAGGAACCATATCAGCCTTGCTGTCCTCATAAGCCACCACCTTGGCACCGCTCAGGTCGATGCTCTTGAAATAATGGCTCGCCAGCTCATCAAAGTCGCGCTTGTCTATCTCGCCGTTCACCTTGATATTTCTGTATACAAAATAGTCAGGGTTTTCCTTGGCAAGTTTTTCCTTCAGCTGTCCGGCCTTCTCCAGGTTGATTACCAACTCCTTCTCCTGATAGTCGCGATAAGTGTTCACCACGAGGTCATAAACCGGTTCTATTCCTCTGAAAGAATTCGGATAGACTGTAGTACCCAGTTTAACATCATCCATCAGCTTTCCGTTCAATTCTACGAAATACTGTGAGATGCCCTCATCTACCGTCAGATAATAATAGTACCAGGCACCGATAACCGGCTTGCCATTATAGAAATTGTAGGAAGAATTATATCCCGTGCCTGCTAGCTGGAATGTAGCCCCGTCGCCCATTTTCGTACTTACCTCAAACGTAAGAGGCTTATATCCGGTTGCCGGCAGACGCAATCTCTCGAAGTTCGAATCATACAACTCTATATATTCCGAAGAGCCATTTTCCTTTGCCACAATAGCCAGATAATCACCCGGTTCTGCATCTACTGTACTCACAAAATTGAAAGACGGATACGGATAATACCTGCCAGCGGCTAAATTATCAACTGTCAGAGGTCTGGATGTTACGATTTCCCGCATCTCGCCCTTCGCATTCATCAGCGCTACGTCTACTTCTCCGGTAAACGGCTGGTCTCCCGTATTGCCGATTGGCGCACAGAAGATGACACCATTCTGCCCCTTCTTCACATCGGTGATATTCATATTCAACATCTTCAACCCACCTACATTTGTCAAGAATCCCATGCCAGAGATTTTCTCCGTTCCATCGGATGGCTGCAGACCGATTACCGCCGTCTGTCCCAGGTTATATTTATCGCCCGTTGGCTTTCCTGCGCTTTCCGGATTCAGGGCTCCTATCTGGTAGAAGCCATTACAATAGCCGCCCCAGCCCCAGTTTACGCTGAAGCTTTCGTTCTTGTATCCGTCAATGATGAAGGAATGGCCGCCAGCCGAAGCATCGGAAGCGGAATAGAGAATCGGACGGTTGGCATCAATCTCGCCACGCAGTTTCGCATTCCATGCCTCAGCCTCCATATCATCTATTGACTCCAGATGCGTAAGCTTGCTGTAGCCGAAATACGTCTGCAGGGCAGATATCATATCACCGATATACGCACCGCTTCCGTTCTTAGCATACTGCATCTCCACAGCCACACCGAGGTCTGCCATCAGTCTTGCCACGCCGTCGAAAGCAGCATCGTTGGTGCCGTCATATTTAGCAGGCATGCTTGCCCAATCATAATCATGCTCGAAATTGGCAGTCAGGGTCTGTCCGTTCCAGGTATAGGAATGGCTTCCGGTACCCTTGGCAGGATAGCCGTGGTGCTTCATTACGATGGCTCCAGCCGTTGCTACACAGCCTGTTACATAGTTGTTTGGCGTATACTTGTTGAATGGAGCCATCTGGTTCCATTCTGCGGTTTTGAGCAGGTTTTCGCCTGTAAAAGCGGCTCTCGTGGCTGTCTGGTTCGCTACATAGTTGTCGCCCAGCGCCGCAATCTGCCGCTCATAGCTCTTCAGCAGATCCTTCAGTCCGTCAGGCAGATTTTCTGCATCAAATGATCCCGTTGAGGTATAGCCCAAGACTGGCGTTACGGCATCATCACCTGCGATAATGACGAATCCGCCTGCATCGTTGTTAAATACATAGTAAGCATCCGATGGCGATGCCGTAATAGCCGTGCGGCTCTTCGCCTTCGCCTTCTGCGGCATCTGCTTTCCCCAGAAACTGTAGGCCTGTTGCTGAGCTTGCCACTGTGTGATTCGCTTGGCTTGCAGAGGAGAGTATCCCAGCGCCAGCAACAATACCAATAGAAATTGAATGTGTAATAGTCGCTTCATAAGTTCTTACTCTTTTTAAGGGTTATTATATAATATGTATAGTTCTTAGAAATTTCTTTGTTCTTTGCAAAGATAATGTTTTTTTTAATGCCACGCAAGTTTTATGCCCTCTTTTCTTGCCCCGTTCTCCACTTTTTTACGCAATGACACCCCTTTTTACGCATTGAACGGAAAAAAACTCATCCAAATTTCGTTATTCCCCGATTTTTGCCTTATCTTTGCAAGGAAATTAGGCACGGATTACACGGATTACACGGATTTAATGGGCTAACGCCTATGCAAACCCGACAAACGTTAGGGAGAGACGCAAAACTGCTAAAAAAAATCCGTGTAATCCGCGTAATCCGTGCCTAAAAAAATGAAGCAATCCTTTTGCCAATAATATATAAATTAGAAAAAAATGAAGATAAACAACAGTACGAAGAAAAACCTGCTCATCATCGCACTCGCGATGGCCAGCACTACTTACCAGACACAGGCCGCTCCGATAGAACATATCGGCGACAGATACATCATGCATATTCCAGAAATGGAACTCACAGGCGAAGAATCACTCCTCGATGTACTCATGATGTGCCCCGAAGTCATCTCACTCGACGGCAACAACATCATCGGCGGAGATCCTTTCGCCAACCTCTACGGCAAGTTCGTCATCCGCATCGACAACCAGGAATACGGACTCGATTACGCCACCTTCCTCCACCATTTCAAGGCTCGGGAGATTGAAACCATCAAGGTGTGCCAGAACGCCGAAGTGATGAAGGGATGCAGCAGTCTGAAGAAAGTCATCGACATCACACTGCGCAAGAAGGAGAACGGAACCACCGGCAGATGGGGACTCTTCGGTGATACCTACGGCGGCGCAAAAGGCATCGTCAGCGTCATCAGCCAGCAAGATAAACTCCGTGTGCTCAGTCATATAGAAGGCAACTTCCAGCGCACCTCCAGCAGCGATAAGGACGCCTACCAGGGCATCTCAGGCACCACCGTGAACCACTACTCCCACGAGGGCGCCAAACTCAATCTGCTCTGGACACCTACCGCGAAGGATGTGCTCGAAATAGATGCGATGCAGACCTATACCCGCAACCATTTCACCCACACCCCGGCCGATTACGTGCGCGCCTATCATCTGCAGGCCGACTATACCCGCACGCTCGCCGACAACGGCTCCAGCATCCTCTTTACCCTCGGTGCCGAGCATATCAGCGACAACGGACGCACGCTGGAAGAAGACCAGACTGCGCCCTACCAGAACCACTCTACCTACCCCTTCATGGTGGTAGAATACGCCACTCCGGTCATCACCCCTGATCTCTGGATTACGGCAGGTTTCGAGGGCGGTCTCTCCATCGAGAAGAACTGCGTCGCCAATTACATCAACCATTCCAACTACCAGGATTTCTACGCCCAGATAGATTACAACATCGGCAAGTGGGGATTCATGGCAGGCGACCGCTTCCGCATCATCAACTTCCGACCTAAGCAGATTGCGCCGGAAGAGCACTGGAAGCATACCACGCGCAACCATATCTACTCGGCGAGTGCCTATTACCGCTTCACGCCGGGTCATACCCTGCAGGCCACCTACTGCCGCCGCATCTTCAATCCCGAGTTTGGCGATTTCGTAACCGCGGGCGATATGGAGGGCGCCTGGCAGCCGGTTTATACCGCCGATATCGGCAACAGCATGGCGAATGTGGTAGAGCTCAAGCATACCTACAGCCGCCCTGCCTTCGTGCTCAGCACCTCGGTAAAGAACATCCACCAGCACCAGCTCAGCACCATCCACGACAATACGCTCGGCATCGGCACCACCGCCTTCTGGCACAAGGGCATCCTTCGCCTCACAGCCGGAGTCAACTACTTCTGGCAGCGCAGCGAAACCCCTTCAGAGGAGGCTCAGCAGCGCAATGCAGACTACAACCATTTTGCCGTATTCAAGTTGGCACCGCAGCTCACAATGGCCGATGGCTGGCGCTTTACGGGCAGCCTCATCTGGTGTACCCGTCGCCGCAGCGAAGCCTACACCCCGGCTAATCTCTATGCCGAGGTAGGAGTATACAAGAATCTGGGCAAGCACTGGACGCTCGAGGGCCGCTTCCACGATATGGCGAGCCAGCACTTCGGCAACCGCGCTGCCACCATCGGCTGCACGTATTATTTTTAACTTGAATTTTTAACAATCTTTTTCTAAATCAGAAGCAAGATTTCTGTTCCTTTCTTATTTTATTATCAGAAAGTGAAACAATAAAAAGAAAGGAACATTATATATGAGAAAAATTGATTTCAAGAAGATCGGACTGGCAGCGATGATGCTCCTGTCGGCCCTCACATTCCAGTCATGCGATAACGATAACGATACTGACTGGGACCGCGTTTTCCCTAACGCACTGGTAACCGTGAAGAAGAGTGGCGATGCCTGCTATCTGCAGCTCGACGACAACACCACGCTGCTCGCCAAGAACCTGAAACCAACCATCTTTGACGGTAAGGAGGTTCGCGCCCTGGTCAACTACACGCAGACCTCGGAGAAGAGCGAGAAGTATAACCAGGTGATTCACGTCAACTGGATAGACAGCATCCTGACCAAGAAGCCAGTTCCTTCGCTCGGTTCTGATACCGAGAACCGCGAGAAGTATGGCGACGACATGGTCGACATCGTTCGCGACTGGGTAACGGTAGCCGAGGATGGCTATCTCACCCTCCGTTTCCGTGCTCTCTGGGGCGGTCAGAAGGTGCATTACATCAACCTCGTTAGGGGCGTGAATCCAGATAATCCTTACGAGGTAGAGCTGCGCCACAATGCCAATGGCGACCCTCAGAACTACTGGCGCGATGCCCTCGTAGCGTTCAATCTGAACGATGCCGTGCCTGATACAGAAGGCAAGACGGTGAAGCTTACCATCCGCTGGCGTTCCAGCCAGGGCTACAAGAAGGTAGATTTCGACTACTGTTCGCGCAAGCCTATCAGCAGCCCGAAGATGCTCGAAGGATACAGCCAGGAAGGAAGAGATATCCGATAAACGAAGAAAAAGCAGATAAAAGCAGATAAAGCAAAGCCCCGATGTATGATGCATCGGGGCTTTTTTTGTTTTCCTTTATGGTAAAGGCTTTTTGGGGGACCAGCGATGGAATCGCTGGGGACGGGGGCGCAAAGGGGCTAAGGTTCTTTTTACCTTTTTACTTTTTTACCTTTTTACCTTTTAAAGGCTGCTGCAGCTAGTTACACCGAGTGTGGTAGCGATAGCTGTGAGAAAGGAGATTGCAATCTGCAAAATTGTTTTCCATGTACTTGCTTTCATAATGTTTAATGTTGAATGTTGATGTTTAATGTTGAATGTTGATGTTTAATGTTGAATGTTGACTTGGTTGGCCTCAGGCGAGGGCTTTATTCAAGCCCGTCGCCGCCTTCCTGAGAGCCGCCGCCTGGCTGCGTACCGCCGCCGATAGTTCCGGAGCCGCCCTGGCTGGTGCCGCCGCCCTGTTCAGTGCCGCCTGAGGTACCACCAGAGGTGCCACCCTCGTCGGTGCCGGTATAGCCGCCGTACTCCTGAATCTTGCACTTCTTGCGCAGCTCCGAGTTGCTCCAGCTTTTTGTGTTTCTCACAATCAGGTGTACACCCTCTACGCTGGCAGCCGTTACCTTCTCCTTGGTATCCTCCGCCTTCGAAGTCATACCGATGGAGAACAGGCCGAGATCAGAGAGACGCACGCTCTTACCGTCGAGAATCAACTCCTGCAGATGGTCGAGTGCATCCATCAGCACACCATGGATAGTACCTCGGGAGTAAGGCGAACCGTGGTCAGAGATGTGGGATACGAATCCCTCGAAATCCACCTCGCGGTCGGTTACCGCAGTGGCATACCACTTTTTCTTACCAGCGTTCTCGCCGCTCTGTGGTGTACGCTGCAACTTACGATACTTCAATGTTCCTTTCTGTTCCATGATCTTAAATTATTAAAGGGTTAATATAAATGTTACTTGAATTAATGTTAATTGTCTACTTGCTGGTTGGGGGTGCAGCCTTTCTTGAATCACGATGCAAAGAAAGTGCAAACGAGAACAGAGCTAAGCTTGCTTAAGCTTTGTCGAGTGCATCCTTTCTTCGAACGACAGTGCAAAGGTACGGCAATTTTCTGATACTACCAAATTTCACCCTGCAGAGTTATGTTAAACAGATTTAACACTTCGGGCACATCCGGTTAATCTTGCCAACTCATAATTTATCGTGCGAGAAAACTATGTAATGTAAAAAGTTTCTCTATGCTTTCTTACTCCGAAAACAGCAGGAAGCAAGAAATCATCCATCAATGCTTCCACCTTCCTCAACCTCCAAAGCGTGACAGTTGTGACAGTTGTGACAGTTTTCAGCGTCTACCCCCACCTCCCTCTCTTTAGAGGTAACTTATTATATATATATATATAATAAGTTAAATATAATAATAACAATTTGAAAGCAGCCCGAATTCATATACCCCTCCCCTGAAAACTGTCACAACTGTCACAACTGTAACGCTCCCTCAATCCTTCTCCCTTCTCTCCTCCTTCATCCATCTTTGTAAAGAAATCACCTACCCATCTCCATCCCCCCGCCCCATCAGTTTGCGGAGATTATCTGGCTTATTCTCCGCAAATTTTCGGAGAATAGACAATAAATCCCCCAAAAACTTGCATGAAAGAGAAATATTTCATATATTTGCAGAAGAAAAGCTGCACTCGGCAATTTGAAAGCAAGCTTTCATTGCGCTCGTTTGCATTTTCTTTGCAGAAGAAAAGAAGAAGAAAAAGAAAAGATATGGAACAAGAAAACAACAGAATACAATTACCCCTAGAAGAAATCAAACTCGCATTCGCTGCTTCATGCGTTGAGGGAGCTGCAAGAAAGCTCGGGGTACCATATATTGAAATATACGAAAGAATGAGAAAGGTTGATTTAATCAACAAGTTCATTCTGCCCCACTACGATACGCTCCACACCGAAAGTCGAGAGTATCTTATAGAAGATGTCATTGAGTGTCTAACTAATTGGGAGAAGAAAGACAGATGAAAATAACTGTTTATCATGGAGCTACAGAAATTATAGAAGCTCCACTTAATCATGTTGGAAGACCAAGGTTAGACTTTGGTCAAGGCTTCTATGTAACCGATTTAAAGAATCAGGCAATCAAATGGGCTAAAACCATAGCCGAAAAAAGAGCAGCACAACCCCTACTCAATATCTACACTCTAGATAGGGATGCTATTCTCGCAGAAGCTCGCTGCAAGATATTTACCGCATACGATAAAGACTGGCTAGACTTCATCGTGGGCAACAGACGGGGCGAAAACCTTGCCAGAGATTACGATTATGTAGAAGGAGGTATTGCTAACGACCGAGTAATCGATACCGTAAACCTATACATGACAGGTTTTTACGATGCAGAATCAGCCCTACAGCAGTTAATATTTCATAAGCCCAACAATCAGATTTGCTTACTCAATCAAACTCTCATCAACAAATACTTAGTATATAATGGAACAGAAAAAATATAAACAGATCAACACAAAGACACCTGAGATTCAAGAAATGATTCTCAGCTATCAGATAGGTGGCGTAGCATACGAACTGTCACAGCGCCTGGAAATATCTCCAGCTCTGGCTCTTGATCTTTTCTATCGCAGCAAGACCTGTGCCCAACTCCACGATAAGCGCACCGGCCTGTATCTCATGAGCAATGGCTACATCGCCGATGATTTCATTTACGAGAAGCAAAGAGGGTACTAAGCCGCAGTTTTATATCTGAGATACCTTGCCCCACACGCCCTGAAGGGGCAGAAGCCCCTAGCACAGGGTAACACTCTGGGTATAAGCGCAATCAGCCTTGCGCCCTGAACCAACGGTCACCGGCGCGTAGCGGAAAGGTAAAGGGCAAAAGCTTAATGTTTTGTCTGGAGTTTTAAAGCTTTTGCCCTTACAGACCGAAAAGATTTGCGTATTTTCTAATATTTTAGCTAAAAAGCAATCTAAGAACGTAGTACACTCTTCCTTATGTACTCACGTTGCAAAGATACGCTTTTCTTTCGTAACTTCCAAGAAATTAACTAAGAAAAATTCTCTAATTCTCTAATTCTTGACGAAAAACGAATCAAGCACTGGGTATAATTTTAAGAATCAAGAATTTAAGAATTTTCATTCTTGCTTGATGAATTTTGAACTGACAAATCATCACCATAACCCGTCAAATACTCGTTTTAATACTAAAAAGAATAAAATAACCAGCTAAATATTTGGAAGTTACAGGAATATTGCTTAATTTTGCAGAAGAAAAGCTGCACTCGGCAATTTGAAAGCAAGCTTTCATTGCGCTCGTTTGCATTTTCTTTGCAGAAGAAAAGCTGCACTCGGCAATTTGAAAGCAAGCTTTCATTGCGCACGTTTGCATCACAAACATTTTAAATTATATAATTATGTTAGGAATAAATGCACCAAAAGTTTTAGCTAAAGGCAAATACGCACAAGCCGTTCGTAAAGCCGCTCTTGCATCCATCGGTGCAAAAGCAAAGAAAGACGATACCACAAAGACATCAAATTATCCATATAAATTTGAGTGGAATTTAGAATGAATTTAGAAGAATATAAAATAGAACTTTTATCAGACTTTGAAGAGTTGATAAATTTCTATACAGGAAAAGACAAAATGGATGACTTTCTTCATAATCACTTACAAGATTGTGAAGAGAGTCATTATTGTAAGACATTTTGTGTCCGCTTAAAAGCAAACAACACGATTGTTGCAATTTTCGCCTTAGCATTCGACTCTGTTGACATTGATTCAGATGATTTTGATGATATGCGTATGGGGGCAGCAGGAACCGATTTGCCAGCAGTAAAAGAAACATTCCGAGAACAATTCGAACAAAAATATACTTATCCCGCTTTAGAAATTGCCTACTTAGCTATTGAACAAAAATTTCAAAGTTTACACCTAGGTTCAGCCTTAATTGAAGAAATAGCTTCGATGGCTAGAAACCAAAGATATGCCGGTTGCGTCTTCTTGACTGTAAGAGCTTGGCATACCTCTGATTATAGCGCAGTAGGTTTCTATGAAAAAAATCAATTTGCAAAATTGACTCCAGTTCCCCAAATGGATGTTTGGCCAATGTACAAAACAATTTGGCCGGAGGAATAACCCCCTACACGCCCTGAACCAACGGGCACCGGACGAAGGGAATTGAAAATCACCACAATTTCCAGGCCCACTCCATAGAAGATCTTCCAGAGGATTATCTCCCTACCGAAGATTCTTATTATGAATTTGAGCCAGAAGATGTGAACAAAGAGAACTTATCCATAGCAGAAATGAGCGGCAAGAAACTCGACTGGTTCCGCAAGGTCTGTGCAGCGGTACTTTAGATACCTTGCCCCCCACACGCCCTGAAGGGGCAGAAGCCCCTAGCCCAGGGTAACACCCTGGGTATAAGCGCAATACGCCTTGCGCCCTGTAAGGGCAAAAGCTTCGTAGCAGGAATGCAGATAGAAAGTGAATTCAACCAACGATTTCATTTAAAAGCGAAGAATTTCCCACTTTCCTAGAATCATCCTATCAAAAACCTTGTAAATCGTGTAATAATTCATAAAAAAGAAGGTTTTTACTTGGTAGTTTCAGGTTTTTATTTTATCTTTGCAGAAGATAGGCTGCATCTCGGCAAAACATTCAAGCAAGCTTGATGTTCTGCACTCGATTTGCACTATCTTTGCGGTAGAAACAAAAACGATAATTATGAAGTCAAGGGAATATTATATATCACTCATCACTTCTCATGCCGAAGAGCTAAAAAAGAACTTTGGCATTAAATCATTACGCCTTTTCGGTTCTGTGTCTAGAAACGAACAGAAAGAAGGTAGTGACGTTGATATATGCGTAGATATGGAACCGAAAATGTTCCTTGTAGTAAGACTGAAACGTTTTCTAGAAAACCTGCTGGAATGTTCTGTTGACATTGTAAGATTGCACAAGCATATCAATCCATTCCTCCTTAAAGAAATAGAACATGACGGAATATACATCATCAAATAGAATTATTGGAACCTTAATACAAATTAAGGAAGCCATTAAACAATTGCAAGATTGGAACAAAGATGTACAGACTGTTGACGATTACTATTGTACACCAGAAGGAATGAAGAATCTTGCAGCTAGCTGTATGCTTATCGAAGCAATTGGAGAGGGAGTTAAACAAATTGACAGATTAACTCAATCTCGCCTACTAAATGAGCGCCCAGAAATACCATGGCAAGATGTTATTGGCATTCGCAACCATATAGCACATGGCTATTTTGATATTGATGGAGACATCGTGTTCGACGTCATCAAGAATAATCTCGATGACTTACTAGCAGCTATAAATTATTTTATATCAAAATTCTGAGATCTGTGCTGCTCTAGTCACTTCCCCCACACACCCTGAAGGGGCAGAAGCCCCTAGCCCAGGGTAACACCCTGGGTATAAGCGCAAT
>ERZ773147.1529-NODE-1529-length-23877-cov-4.836748_pt1 | contig 23877 bp, 22 predicted proteins | sample MGYA00580851_ERZ773147 | MGnify/ENA primary metagenome ERZ773147 (study PRJEB29015, sample SAMEA2737818) | human gut metagenome | biome: human gut; feature: human-associated habitat; material: faeces | place: China | collected 2012 ... | reverse complement strand
TACAGCCGAAGCTATACCGTTCTCTCTTTCCTCACGATGTTTTCTTATCGGGAGCATCCTTTTGGCGGTCCTTTTCTTATAGGTGTGATCGTCCACAGGCTTTGTTGTCACCGCCGTGCATCGGGCAGTTCGTTCTTCACATACCTCTCCCACACGTTCAGGCGGTCGCTCTCGTCGATCTGCCGCAGCACTCTGGCAGGCACACCGGCAGCAATGCTGTTGGGTGGGATGTCCCGGGTCACCACCGCACCGGCGGTGATGATGCTGCCCGCCCCGATGGTCACACCGCCGCACACCGTCACACCGGCGCACAGCCAGCTGTGATCCCCGATGGTGATGGGCTGGGCGTACTCCAGCTCATGGCAGCCGTTGGGATAATCCGTATAGGCCCGCTCCTCCGCAACGAATGGATGGTTCGGCGTAGCCAACGTCACATTGGGACCGATGAGGACGTTGTCCCCCAGTGTGATAGGCGCACATCCAGAAATACGCTGCTGTAGTTGACGAAGCAATTCCGCCCCACATGGATGTTCACGCCGTACTCGCAGTAAAAGGGTGCAAACGCCTCGAAATTCTTCCCCTTTGCGGAAGGGAGCAGTCGCTCCAGCGCCCGCTGCTTGGCCTTGCCGCGCCACAGAGGGATGCGGTTGAACCGGTCACAGCGGATCATGCCTGCCCGGTGCCGTTTTGCGATCTCCGGATCGGCGGAATTATAGAGCCGTCCCGACACCATACGCTCCCATTCACTGATCGTTGTTTTCATCCTCATCCACTCCTTCCTGTGAAAAACGCCGCGCACCGATGAAGGTGCGTGGCGAAAAAAGGATGCGATGCTCCAGACAAATCCACACTGATTTTGGAGCTTTATTGTAACACGGGACGATCGTATTTGTCAACCGCTGCAAAAGGATAACCTCCAAAAGCCCATGGCTTTTGGAGGTAGGTGGAGCAGGGTACGGGAATCGAACCCGCCTCCTCGGCTTGGGAAGCCGATGTACTACCGATGTACGAACCCTGCAAGTGGAGTTATCATACCACACTTTACTGTCTATTGCAAGGCGAAAATCGCCGGGGCGCGCACTTTTCCCCCGACGCATAGGCCAAGCCCGGCAGGGCATAGGATGGCACCAAAGAAACAAGGAGGGCTTGCGGTATGAAACGAGCGGCGGGATTTCTGGCGGCATTGGTGTTGGTGTGGGGCATGGCGGTGCCCTGCTGGGGCGTGGAGCTGACGCTGACCTCCCACGCGGCGCTGCTGATGGAAAAGACCACGGGGCAGATCCTCTATGCCCAGAATGAGCACGAGGCGCGGCCGCCGGCCAGCGTCACCAAGATCATGACGGTGCTGCTGACCATGGAGGCCATCGACAGCGGCCGCATCGCCCTGGACGACATGGTGACCGTCAGCGCCTACGCCGCCGGGATGGGCGGCAGCCAGGTATTTCTGGCGGAGGGCGAGCAGATGTCAGTGGACGATCTGCTGAAGGCTGTGTGCGTCTCCTCCGGCAACGACGCGGCGGTGGCGCTGGCGGAGCATGTGGCGGGCGTGACGGAGCTGTTCGTGGAGCAGATGAACAACCGCGCCCGGGAGCTGGGCATGAACGACACCCACTTTGTCAACTGCACCGGCCTGACGGCGGAGGGCCACGTCACCTCCGCCTACGACATCGCCCTCATGAGCCGGGAGCTTCTGCTGCACCATCCGGAGGTGCGGAATTACACCACCATCTGGATGGACACCCTGCGCAGCGGCACCTTCGGGCTCAGCAACACCAACAAGCTGATCCGCTTCTATGACGGGGCCACGGGGCTGAAAACCGGCTTTACGCAGGAGGCAGGCTACTGCATCAGCGCCACGGCGGAGCGGGACGGCATGGAGCTGATCGCCGTCATCATGAAGGGGAACACCTCCGACAGCCGCAACGCCGACGCGAAAACCCTGCTGAACTACGGCTTCTCCACCTACGCGCTGGTGGATGTCCAGCCGGAGGAGCCGCTGCCCGTCCTGCCGGTGGTGCTGGGTACGGCGGACACTGTGTCCGCCGTGCTGCCGGAGGAGGGCCGCACACTGCTGCTGGAGAAATCCCAGACCGGCGGCCTGGCCCAGACGGTGGAGCTTCCTGAGACGGTGGCGGCGCCGGTGTGCGCCGGTGACCGGCTGGGCACCCTGACCGTCAGCCGGGAGGGGACTGTGGCGCTGGCCATCCCCATCGTGGCGGGAGAGACGGTGGAGCGCCTTACCTGGAGCGAAACGGTGACCCGGATGCTGCGCACCGCGATTTTCTGCGGATAAACGCAAAGTTCCCCTTGTTTTTTCCCCACGGGCGTTGTAGTATTATACTTTAAGAATATGTTATTTGCACATAGGAGGCGCATAGTATGATCAAGGTCGACCTTACCAATATCCAGAGCTTTCTGCGGCTGCCCTACGAGGCGGCGCTGTCTCCCCGCCTGAAGATCGCCCACAGCCATTTGCAGCTGGGCGACGGCACCGGCGGCGAGTTCACCGGCTGGGTGCATCTGCCCCGGGACTATGACCGGGCGGAGTATGACCGCATCAAGGCGGCGGCAAAAAAGATCCAGAGCGATTCCCAGGCACTGGTGGTCATCGGCATCGGCGGCTCCTATCTGGGCGCACGGGGCGTGATCGAGTGTCTGTGCTCCCCCAACTATAACCTGAAGAAGAAGGACACCCCCAACATCTACTTCATGGGCAACGGCCTCAGCAGCGAGGCGCTGACCGAGGTGATGGAACTGGTGAAGGACGTGGACTTCTCCGTCAACGTCATCTCCAAGTCCGGCACCACCACCGAGCCTGCCGTGGCCTTCCGCTTCTTCCGCGACCTGCTGGAGCAGCGCTACGGCAAGGATGAGGCTGCCCGCCGCATCTACGCCACCACTGACGCCCACAAGGGCGCGCTGAAGTCTCTGGCGGACGCCAACGGCTACGAGACCTTCGTAGTGCCCGACGACATCGGCGGCCGTTACAGCGTACTGACCGCCGTGGGCCTGCTGCCCATTGCCGCCGCCGGTATCGACATTGACGCGCTGATGGCCGGCGCGCAGGAGATGATGGAGACCTGCGCCGCCGGGGATATGGAGCGCAATCCCGCGTGGCACTATGCCGGTGCACGGTATGAGCTGTACCGCATGGGCCGCAAGATCGAGATCCTGGCCGCCTATGAGCCGTCCTTCCGGTTCATGGCCGAGTGGTGGAAGCAGCTGTACGGCGAGAGCGAGGGCAAGGAGGGCAAGGGCCTGTTCCCCGCCAGCGTGGAATTTACCGCCGACCTGCACTCCATGGGCCAGTACATCCAGCAGGGCGAGCGCCACCTGTTCGAGACGGTGGTGCGCTTCGGCCCCTCCGCCCGGCAGCAGGAGGTCCCCTTTGACGAGGGCAACGGCGACGGCTTGAACTTCCTTGCCGGAAAGAGCATGGACTTCATCGCCCGTCAGGCCATGGACGGCACGCTGCTGGCCCATGTGGAGGGCGGCGTACCCAACATCATCGTCCAGACCGGCAGCAAGGACGCCCATACCCTGGGCGAGCTGATCTACTTCTTCGAGTATTCCTGCGGCCTGAGCGGCTATCTGCTGGACGTGAATCCCTTTGACCAGCCCGGCGTGGAGGCCTATAAGAAGAACATGTTCGCCCTGCTGGGCAAGCCCGGCTATGAAGAACTGCGGGAGACTTTGCTGAAAAAGCTGAAACGTTAACCGTTTTGTCATTGCTTTTTCAGGGCGGTTATGCTATGCTATCCTTAGGAGCATAACCATCTCCTATCATGGATAAAGGAGTGATTTCTTATGGTTAGATTGATTATGGGCACCAACGGTGCAGGCAAGACGAAGCAGCTGATCGAGCTGATCCATTCCGCCGTGGAAAGCGAGAACGGAAGCGTCGTGTGCATCGAACCCAGCGCCGACATGACCTACGACATCAGCTATAATGTCCGTCTGGTCAACGCCAGCGAGTATAATGTGAATAATTATGAGTGTCTGCGGGGCTTTATCAGCGGCCTGTATGCGGGCAATTACGATATTTCCCATGTGTTCGTGGACAACCTGTGCAAGATCGCGGGCGACAAGGATCTGCAGGCGGTAGAGGACTTCCTGGGCTGGCTGGATCGCTTCAGCAACGCCAACGACGTGAAGTTCACCGTCACCATCAGCGCTGATGAGGATTCCGCCACCGAGGGGCTGCGTCAATACACCTGAGCACTTTTCCGACATACGAAAATCCCGGCATACGCCAATGGCGTATGCCGGGATCTTTTTATGCTCTTTTATGCGATTTATATCTGGCATTAGCAAAAACTGTCTCTGTCCATAACCGCACATTTCTTTATCGCATTTAATTGCTAAAGCGAAAATCGGCCGTTTTTTAGAACTTATACACAATTTTCGCATATGTTAACTGTTCAAATCGACGAAACTTGTGCTTGACAAGTCGGAAAAATTGCAGTAACTTATTGCATTATTTTTAAGGAGGTCTTATGAATGGTACACTATAACCTTTTAAAGCTGACGAAAGATGCGAATGTGACAGAGATCTATTTCCGCTGCCGCAAGGTTTATGCCGAGTTGGAAAAGGAACTCCCTTTTCTGCACGGCGCAGAGGTGTACCGCTGTGAGACCACACGGGATTCCAACGCGGATATCATGATGGTCATGCAGTTGGATGGGCCGGAATATCTCAACGACTATCTGAAGCATCCCAAGCATCTGGCCCTCGTAAACGATATGAAGGACTATGTGATGGATCGCATGTCATTTGATGAAAAAGAAGCCTGTTGAACAGGGTGGAAGAGAAAGGAATCATAATCATGGAAAAGAAAAAATCCGCAGTCCCCGCATTTCTGGGCGTGGCCGCCGTATGGCTGGGCAGCCACTTCGGCCCCGGCTTCGCCACCGGTGCTTTCAGTGTCAAATGGTATGTGAAGTACGGCTGGGTGGGTCTTATAACGCCCCTGCTGGCTATGCTGATCACCGGCGGCGTTATGTACTACATGCTGGAGTACGCCCGCGCTCACAGCACCCCCAGCTACCGCCCCTTTGCCAAGTCCTGCTATGGTGACAAATTCGGCAGCGTGGTGTCCATTCTGTATGATATCTGCTTCCTGATGACCATGATGTGTGCCGGCGGTCTGGCTTTCGCCGGTGAGGGCAAGCTGCTGGAGGGCTTCCTCGGCATCAACTACTGGGTCACCGCCGGGGTCACCATTCTGATCTCCGCGCTGCTGTGCCTGTATGGCTCCAAGCTGCTGGCAAAGTCCTCCGGCTATATGATGTACGCCATCATCGGCGTCGTCGTGCTGATCACCGTTTTGTCCCTTGTCTGCGGTGACTGCGACGTGGCGGGCGCCCTTTCCGGTTCCGCCGCCAATGCCAAGGACACCAGCTTCCTGCATGCCATTCTGGGCGCGATGCAGTACGGCTGCTTCCAGTCTACTATCGTATTCAATGTTATGTCCGTGTCCGATGTGCTGAAGGATAAGGCCGAGTCCCGCAAGGCCATCATCGCCGGTTATATCATCACCGTGGTACTGATGGTCTGCCTGATCTTTACCCTGTTCAGCTATACCAATGTGTTTGATGTCTGCGCCGAAACGCTGCCTGTCATGTCGGTACTAAACCGCCTGAACATGAAGTGGCTCCAGTGGCTGTATGTGGTTCTGATGACGCTGGCTGTGCTGACCAGCGCCGCAGGTCTTGCCCATGCGGGCAACGTCCGGTTTGACGGCCTGTTCCGGTTTATCAAAAACGCACAGCTCAGACGCTTTGTCATTACCGCTATCCTGTTGGGCATTGCCGCCATTGGCGCTGCACTGGGCTTCCAGGCCATGCTGCAGCAGGGCACCTCCATCATCGGCTGGGCGTCCATCCCCATCATTGTGATCCCGGCCTTCACCTTCATTGCCGCCAAGGTACGCGCAGGAAAGTGATCTTGCCCGCGAAGCATATACAAAAAAGAGGAACCGTCCGGTTCCTCTTTTTCTGCTATAAGGCTGTCATCCCTTTGCGGGCGGCTGACCGCCGTCAGGACGCCCGCCGCCGGAGGGCATTTCCGGAGGCTGCCGGTCGTCGCCGGGCCGGAAATCGCCCATGCCGCCGTTGGGGCCGCCGCCCATACCGCCGAAGCCAGAGGAGATAGCGCCGCTCTGGGCCTCGGCGGTGAGGGTGGCCGTACCTGCGGAAAGGGTGTAGCTGCCCTCGTCGATCAGGTCAGGAGATGAGAAGAGCAGGAAGCTGGCATTGCATGTCGCACTGCCGCTGTAAACCGTATTGCCGTCGCTTCCGGTGATGGCCAGGGCGCTGTCCTTGGTGATGGTGCTGCCGCCGCCGTTGGGGCTGCCCATGCCGCCGGAGGAACCGAAGGTAACGCAGGGCTGGGCAGCCGTCAGGTTCATGCCCATGCCGTTGCTGCCGCCCGCCGCCAGCACCGTGCCGCCGGAGATCGTGATGGCGCCGTCGGCATCCAGCGGCTGGTTGTCCGCTGTGTTGGCCGTCCAGACGGTGACGCTGCCGCCAGTGATGGTCAGGTCGCCGTTGGAGTCAAAGCCGTCGCCGCTGGCAGAACAGGCCATGATGGTGCCGCCGGAGATATTCATGGTGAAGTCATAGCCGCTCAGGTCGGAGTTGGCGGCGTTGAGACAGTCGTCAGAGGAGGTGATGCTGATATCGCCGGAATAGATGTTCAGCGCCGCGCCCTCGATGCCCTCATAGCACTGGGTGATGGTGATAGCGGGGCCTTCCGTACCCTCCGCGCCGATGTTCAGGATGAGGTCGCTGTGGAGGGCGTCGTCAGCGGCGGAGATGGTCAGCGTACCGCTCTCTACGTTCAAGGTCTGCTCAGCATTGACGGCGTCGTTGACCGGAGCGTTGATGGTCAGCGTCAGCTCACGGATGGTCAGGGAGGCTTCGCCCTCCTCGGCGGTAGTCGCGCCGGACTTGATGCCGTTCTTGCCGTTGGCGGTGATGGTCAGGCTGCCGGTGCCGCCCAGCGTCACCCGAGAGCCGTCCTTGCACTTGATGACGGCGTTTTCCGCCGCTTCGTTGTCGGGGTATTCGTCGTCATTGTTCTTTGCGCTGTCTGTCAGGCTGTTGACGGAGCCCTCCGCCGCGATGATGGTGACCTCCGTGGACTTATTGCAGGTAATGGGTGCGGTGTCGGCGCTGGCGAGGGCCAATCCGTTCAGCACCAGCGTCACGCCGGTGGTGCCCTTTTTGATGGTGATGGAGCCGTCGGCGCAAGTGCCGGTCACAGCGTAGGTGCCTGCGCTGTCGATGGTCAGGGCCGTGCCGTCGATCTCATAGCCGTCAGTGCCATCCTGCGCGGTGATGCCGCTGTCGGCAAAAGTGAGAACGGTGGCGTCCTCTAAGGAATAGACCGTGCTGACCACCGGAGCGGTGGTATCGGTATTTGTATTGGTGTCGGCCGCCTGTGCGCCGCACCCCGCCAGTGACAGTGCCAGCGCCGCCGCGCAGAGGATGGATACAAGCTTTTTCATGGAAATGACCTCCTTCGTCATGGTTATATGCTGGAATGTTTCCGTTTCTGCTGTTGTGGCCTTATCATAATCCGGCATCCTAAAAGAAACCTAAAGAAAAAATCCGAATTTTCTTTAAGTTGGTTTTAGGCGGCGCAGGTATGATAGCGTCACAAAGGAGGTGCTCCCACATGGCAGCACAGATCAAAAACTGCTTTGAACGCTATGAAAAGAAGTACCGCCTGACGGCGGAGCAGCAGCGTCTGATACTGGAGGGCATGCGGCCCTATATGAAAAAGGATGCCTACGGCGCGTACACCATCTGCAATATTTATTATGATACCGACGACTGGCGGCTGATCCGGGCCTCGCTGGAGAAGCCGGTCTATAAGGAGAAGCTCCGTGTCCGCAGCTACGGCGTACCAGAGGAGAATGGCCGGGTGTTCGTGGAGCTGAAAAAGAAGTATGACGGCGTGGTATACAAGCGCCGCATCACCACCGAAGCCCGCGAGGCCGCTCCCTTTCTGGCCGGAGCTGTCCCCAACGGCCACGGCCAGATCGGACAGGAGCTCCTGTGGTTCCAGCAGCGCTACGGCGCAAAGCCCAAGGTGTTCATCGCCTATGACCGGCTGGCCTTCGCCGGGATCGACGATTCGGAGCTGCGCATCACCTTTGACACCAACCTGCGGTGGCGGGACACCGCGCTCGACCTGCGGCTGGGCGACTACGGCGCGCCTATCACCGACCCCGGCATGATATTGATGGAGATCAAGCTGCCGGGGGTGTGTCCCCTGTGGCTCAGCCAACTGCTGTCCCGCGCGGAGGTGTTCCCCACCTCCTTCTCCAAATACGGCTATTGCTACCAATACCACATCTTACCCAAGGAGGGACGTATCTGTGCTTAACTCGATCATTGGAACGGAACTGACGCTTTCCGCGTTTCTCATCTGCACCGCCGTGTCGCTGGCGCTGGGCATCGGCCTTGCGCTGGTGTCCCGGTTCCGGGCACACGCTACCCAGAGCTTTGCCGTCACGCTGGCCATCCTGCCGGTGGTGGTGCAGGTGGTCATTATGCTGGTCAACGGCAACATCGGCGCCGGTGTGGCGGTGGCCGGTGCTTTCAGTCTGGTGCGCTTCCGCTCAGCCCCCGGCACGGCCCGCGAGATCGGCGTACTGTTTCTGGGCATGGCCATCGGCCTTGCCACCGGCATGGGCTATGTGGGACTGGCGGCGCTGACCTTCGTCATCGTGTCCGCCGCGCTGCTGGCGCTGACGGCGCTGCACTTCGGCCAGCATGACAGCGGCGAGCGGAGCCTGAAGATCACCATTCCGGAGAATCTGGACTATGAGGGGCTGTTTGACGATCTGTTTGACCAGTACACCAAGGCCCACACACTGGTGAAGGTGAAAACCTCCAACATGGGGACGCTGTACGAATTGGAGTACCGCGTCACCCTGCGGTCGGACAGCGTTCCCAAGGCGTTTCTGGACGCGCTGCGGTGCCGCAACGGCAATCTGAACATCGTCTGCGGCCGGGAAATGGTCAAGGACGCGCTGTAAGCTTGCATTTCCCCAAGCATTTCACTATACTATCCCTATCAAACTGTACGAGGTGATGACCCATGCGGCTGCTGATCGCGGAGGACGAGCTGGATCTGGCGGAGGCCCTGACGGTCTTTTTTGAGAAAAACCACTTCTCCGTGGACGCCGTCCACAACGGCTTCGACGCCTATGAATACGCCTCCTCCGGCGGATACGACGGCGTGATACTGGACGTGATGATGCCAAAGATGAACGGCATTCAGGTGCTGGGGCGGCTGCGTGCCGAGGGCTGCAAGACCCCCATCATGATGCTGACTGCCAAGGGCCAGAAGGATGACCGCATCACCGGCTTCAACGCCGGGGCCGACGACTATCTGCCCAAGCCCCTCGACCCCGACGAGCTGCTGAGCCGCGTGCGGGCCATGCTGCGCCGCAGTGAGGCCTATCAGCCGTCGGTGCTGTCCTGCGGCGACGTGACACTGGACCCGTCCACGGGGCTGCTGTCCTGCGGCGGACAGTCGCTGCGGCTCAGCGGGCGGGAGTTTCAGGTGATGGAGCTGTTCCTCCGCAATCCCCGGCAGGTGTTCTCCGCCGAGCGGATCATGGAGCGCGTCTGGGGCTGGGATAACGAGGCGGAGATCAACGTGGTCTGGGTCAACATCTCCAACCTGCGGAAAAAGCTGAAAGCCATCGGCTCAAAGGTGTCCCTGCGGGCCAACCGGGGACTGGGCTACGCCCTGGAGGATGAGACATGATCAAACGCCTGCGCAACCGGTTCATCCGCATCGCCACGCTGTCGGTGGCGGCGGTGATGCTGCTGCTGACGGCGATCCTGAACGTGGCCAACTACGTCTCCACCGACGCCGACCTGCGCAGCACCCTGACCCTGATCTACGAAAATCAGGGCACCATTCCCCTCTCCGACAGTATGGACGCCATACCGGAGCCCTCCGGCGGCGACGTGCCGCCTCCTGTACCGCCCCAGGGAAAGCCCATTGGACGGGACGGCCATTTCACGCCGGAGACTCCCTTCTCCACCCGTTACTTTGTGCTGCGCTATGACGCGGACGGCACGCTGACGGACGCCGATCTCAGCAAGATCGCCTCCGTAACGGAGGACGATACCGCGCCATATCTGGCCGCCGCCCTGAAAAAGGGCGAGGGCTACGGCTACTGCGGCAGCTACCGCTTCTTTGCGGCCGCCGATGTGGACGGCCAGTACATGGCCATCTTTCTGGACAGCTATCAGCAGCTGCGCGCCATCCGCACGGTGCTGATCTGGTCGCTGGCCGCCGACGCGGGCTGTACGCTGCTGGTGTTCCTTCTGGTGGTGCTGCTGAGCCGCCGGGCCATCGACCCCATGGTGCGCAGCGCCCAGCAGCAGAAGCAGTTCATCACCGACGCCAGCCACGAGCTGAAAACCCCCATCACCGTCATTGCCACCAGCCTGAAGGTGCTGGAGATGGAGGTGGGCCAGCAGAAGTGGATCGACAAGGCACAGGCCCAAACGGAAAAGCTGACAGAGCTGGTAAACTCGCTGGTAACCCTCAGCCGCATGGACGAGGAAAACTCCCCCCTGAAAATGGAGCCGTTCCCCATCAGCGGCGCGGTAACGGAAACGGCGGAGTCCTTCCGGGAGCTGACCCAGACCGCAGGCCATCCGCTGACGCTGGCCATCCAGCCGGAGCTGGTCTATTCCGGTGACGAATACGCCGTGCGGCAGCTGGTGTCCATTCTGCTGGACAACGCGGTGAAGTACGCCGCGCCGGGATCCCCCATCACCCTGTCGCTGGAAAAGAGCCGCCGGGGCGTGGTGCTGCGCTGCGGCAACCGCTGCGCCGAGCCGGACATCATCGACACCGGAAAGCTCTTCGACCGGTTCTATCAGGCCGACCCCTCACGGGGCGCGGGCGGCTTCGGCGTAGGGCTGTCCATCGCCCGGGGCATCGCCGAGGGCCACCACGGCGCCATCCGCGCCGCGCTCTCAGGTAACGCCATCGAATTCATCGCGGAGCTGAAATAAAAACACAGGGAAGCCAACGGCTTCCCTGTGTTTTTATGCTTCATTGAAAATCGTACGCAGCACCTCATCCTTTGTGATTCCGCCGAACATCTCCGCCATGGGCTGGCTGTCCAGCACCGGGGACACCGCGTCCTCCCGATAGGCCACGCCCTCCAGCGCCCGGCACAGCGGCGTGGTATCCGTCAGGCTGAGGAAATCTCCGTAGAAGCGGATCTCGGTGATAACGCCATGATCCACGGAAACGCCCACCTCCAGCCGTCCTCCGGCAAAGTAGCTGCGCTTCACCATGTCGAACTTGGGCGAGCGGCCATACGTCCACTCCCAGGTACGATACTTCTCGTCGGCCAGTTTGGCGACCTGGGCCAACTCGTCCGCCGTCAGGGCGCTCTGCACCAGTCCGGTCCCGGCCAGCTGCTTCTTCAGGTACGCCCAGAATTCCGGAAGCGCCATGTCCACCGGCAGGAATTCCCGGATATTGCCGATGCGGCTCTTCACCGACTTGGCGCTCTTGGAGGTGAACTTTGCCTGATCCACCCGCAGGGCTCCGGCGATCATCTCCGGCCGGGAGTCAAACAGCAGCGTGCCGTGGTGCAGGATGCGGCCCTGAATGATGCGCTGGGCCGTGCCGGACACCTTGCGGCCCTCCACCAGAATGTCGTTGCGGCCGGACGCCTCGGCATGCAGGCCAAGCCCCTGCAGCGCCTCCACAATGGGACGGGTGAAGCGGTCCATGGTCAGCCGCTCCGCCGCGCCGGAATCGGTAATGAACGAGTAGTTCAGGTTGCCCAGATCGTGATAGACCGCGCCGCCGCCGGTGCCGCGCCGCACCACCGTGACATGGTGCTCCTTGACAAAAGCGGGGTCGATCTCCTGAGCGGTGTTCTGATTCTGCCCCACCACGATGGTGTTGTCATTCTGCCACAGCAGCAGATAGTCGCCCGTTGTGTGATGAGTCAGCACATACTCCTCAAACGCCAGATTGTAGGCAGGATCCGTGCTGCCGGTCTCCAGATACGTTACCGTGCTCATATTTTTGCCTCCTGTTCATCGGTGTGGGGTCGTCACTTCGCTCACATTATAGCAAAAATTTCCATTTTCCGCAATCTTTTTTCGGTCACCCGGAAGCATTTTCTCCGAAATGCGGCATCATCAGCGCCGTGTCGGGTTCAATGCCCTTCTTTCCCTCCGGCAATGTCTCATACCCGCTTTTCAGCCATATTATCGTAACGCTGCGGATCGTCAAGTGGCTGTCCGTCCGGTACCAGCCGGGAAAACGCCCTATTCCCATCGGAAGAAACGAACGACAAGGATCGTACAAAGGGCGGTAAGGCCCAGCATGACACAGACCGGCAGCAAATGTGCAGCCTTCCGTTTTCATAGTTTGCCGTGATGCCGCCGCCCATCTTTTCCACCAGCAGCCTGACGATGGACAGCCCAAGTCCGGTGGCATCCCGGGCGGTCTCCACCGTATAAAAGCGGTCAAACAGCCGCTCGGCCTGCACCCGGCTCAGGGATGGCGCGCTGTTGGAAAATGTGGCCGTACCGTCCGGCAGCAGGCTGACCGCAAGGTCGCCGTCCGCGTATTTGACGGCGTTGCTCAGGATGTTGTCGAACACCCGCCGCAGCGCCGCGGCATCCAGCTGCCGCGCCACCGCCTGCTCCGGCATACGGATCTCCGGCGTGATGCCCCGGGCGGACAGCGCGCCGTAAAACCCGGCAAGGCTCTGCTCCAGCACGTCGTTCAGGCAGACGGGCTCCTTTTTCAGGGCATCCGCCGTGGATATAATGACGGAGTAGCGGAACAATTCCTCCGTCAGGCTCCGCATGGCGTCGGTCCGTTCCCGGATAACGGCAAGATACCGCGCGGTCTTTTCCGACTGCGGCTCCTGCTCCAGCAGATCCAGATACCCGCACACCGCCGTCAGCGGCGTGCGCAGATCGTGGGAGATGTTGGTGACGGCGGCGGTCAGCTCGTCGTTTCCCGTTTGCAGCCGCACGCGCTCCCTGCGGAGGGCGTACAGCTGCCGGTTGATCCGGGCGGCCAGTGCCCGGACGGTCCTGTCACCGGTGGAAATGGAGATCAGGGTATTCGTGTCCGTCCCCAGCTTTTCCTCCAGTTCCTCCGCCACCTCGCGGATGGAACGGCGCAGCGACAGCAGGTAAAGCAGCAGGAAAAGAACGCCCATCACAAGGGCACAGGTCAGAACGATCCACGGAAGCTCCATAGCAAACTCCTTATTTCAGATCTTTTCGTTTGAAGATCGCCATGCCGGCGGCGCTGACCAGCAGCGTAATGCCTGCCGAGGCGCAAAGGGAGACGACCGGATGGGTCAGTTCCTGATTGGCCAGCAGGATCGCCTGTCCGGAGGGCAGCGCGTCCACAGCGAACTGATATACAGTCCGCAGGGTGCCGGAGATATAGTCGGGGTTGGGCTCCGGCTCGCCCACCTCAAAGCCGTTTTCCGTCATGATGGCGGCGGAGGTCGTCTCCGGCTCGCACAGGGCATTATAGAAGCTGCTGCCCAGGATCAGCAGCGCCAGCGCCAGCAGGATAGCGGCCACGCCGGACACGGCGCGGTTGGTGACCAGCAGGCACAGCAGCGTCAGGATGGCGGCCTCCGCCACAGTCAGCAGCAGGATCGCGGCGGCACACAGCAGCTGCGTTCCCGCCGGGGCGGCGAACCAGCCGAATTTGACCACGCCGACCACCACGCTGGCCGCCCATGCCAGCAAAATGGCAAAGCAGCCCACGATGCCGGTGATCAGATAGGCGCCGTATACCGCGCGCCGCGAGTGGCCCACGACCAGCTTGTTGCGCATGGTGCCGTCCTGATATTCGATCCCCAAAAAGAGGCCGATAAAGGCCGCGTGCAGGATGGACAGGAAGGGCAGCAGCTGCAAAAACGCGTCGTCCAGTGTCCGCATGTTTTCATTATCCGTGCTGAGCCGCAGCAGGAAAATGGCGGAGATAACAAAGGCGGCCGCCATGCACAGCCACAGCACGCGGCTCCGGCGCAGGCAGAACAGGTCGGCTCTCAGCAGGTTACGCATGGCGCACACCTCCCATCAGGTTCATATAAAAGCTCTCAAGACTTTCGTCCCGTTCCTTCATGCTGTGGATGGCGCAGTTCTCCTTCCGCGCCGCCTCGGCCAGCGCGGTGACCGGAACATCGGTGAAAACGTCCACCCGGATATCGTCCACAACGCGGTATTCCGCGCCGAAGCCGTCCAGCACCCGCGCCAGTATCCGGCTGCTGTCAGCCTCCACACGGGTGCACTTGCGGCAGTGGGCTTCCAGCTCCCCGGCGCTCATCTCCTTTACCATGCGCCCGCCGTCGATAAAGCCGTAGTGGGTGGCAAGGCGGGAAAGCTCGTCAAGGATGTGGCTGGAGATCAGCACGGTGATGCCGTACTCACGGTTGAGCTTCAGGATCAGCTCCCGCATTTCGATGATGCCCTGAGGGTCCAGGCCGTTGACCGGCTCATCCAGCACCAGAAAGTCCGGATTCCCCGCCAGGGCCACAGCGATGCCCAGCCGCCGGCGCATGCCCAGCGAAAAGTTTTTCGCTTTCTTTTTCCCCGTACTGTCCAATCCCACCAGATGCAGCAGCTCCGGGATGCCGTCTGTCGAGGGCATGCCCAGCACCAGATACTGCTGACGGAGGTTTTCCTCCGCCGTCATATCCATGTAGATGGACGGCGTTTCCACCACCGCGCCCATCCGGCGGCGGCACCGCCCGATGCGCTCGTCGGTATTCTTCGCGCCGTACAGGGTAAAGCTGCCGCCCGTGGGCTCCTGCAAGCCGCAGATGAGACGGATGAGCGTGGTCTTACCCGCGCCGTTTCTTCCCACAAAGCCGTAGATCGCGCCCCTGGGGATATGCATATCCAGACCATTCAGCGCCGCGAAATCACGGTAGCGCTTGCAGAGCCCGTTGGCTTCCAGCACATATTCCATGTGATGTACCTCCTTTGCTTGATGGGCCTATGGTATCAGGCAAAGCTCAAGAAAGCGGTCAAGAATATCCTCCAGAAATGGTCAAGATTCTGCATGCAGGCGGAACCCGATGCCCCAGACCGCCTCCACATACTCCCGGCCCGCCGCGGCCCGCAGCTTGCCCCGCAGGTTGCTGATGTGGGTCTTCAGCGAGTTTTCCGTGCAGTCCGGCGTGTCGGCGCTGATGCGGTCCAGCAGCACGGACTTCGCCAGCACCTGGCCGGGATTCTGCATCAGCAGCTTCAGAATGGCGTATTCCGTCCGGGTCAGCTGCACCGCCGCGCCGTCGGCCCGGACTTCGTGGGTGGCTGTGTCCAGCGTCAGACCGCCGCAGGTATAGACCGCCGCCAGCGGAGAGCGGACCGCTTCCCGCAGCCGCACGGCCACACGGGCCAGCAGCTCCTTGGTATCAAAGGGCTTGGTGAGATAGTCCGCCGCGCCGCCCAGCAAAAGATCCACCTTATCCTGCACGGCGGCCCTGGCGCTGACCACGATGACGGGAATACCCTGTATCTTCGGCAGCACCTCCTCGCCGCTGAGGCCCGGCAGCATTAAGTCAAGTAAAATGAGGTCGGGGCGGCTTGATCTCAGCAGCAGAAGCGCCTCCGTCCCGGAGTAGGCCCGCTGCACGGCGTAGCCCGCCCGCTCCAGCACCTCCTGCTCCAGATTCCCGATGGCGGCGTCATCATCAATGATCAGAATCGTCTGCATTTCGTCCCTCTTTTCCCGGCGCCGGTACCGCCTGTTCGGCGGGCGCCGTTTTTCAAAAATAAAGCGCAGCACATGATCGGCTCCGCGACCCGCACTGCGTCTCAGCGTCTGGCTTGGCTGGTTTTCATGATAAAATTCTTTACACGGCTGCCGGTGTTTTTCCGCCGGTCCTCCCGTATCACGCTTGAGGGCAGTAACCACCCGGCGACCTCCATTGTGATCGCCGGGTGGTCATTTGTCAAGAGGGCAGCAAGATCATTTTATGCTTCCGTCGCCGCCCATCAGCGCCGTCATCTCCTCGATGCGCTCCAGCGGGAACGGCGGCTCACACAGGGGCTTCATGGCGATGGACATCAGCTTCATGGGGTTATCGTCCGCCGCCACGCGGTTGGAGCTGAGTGCGCCGCAGCGCTTGCAGTGGTGGACGATGGCCCACTCGCCGCCCTTGCGTACCCAGACGGCGATGGGCTCCATGATGCCGCCGCAGTCGCTCTCCCGATCCCCCGGCTCGATGTCCACATGGAGACTGCTCAAGCAGTTGGGACAGTGGTTGCGGTGGTCGCTTCCTGCGTTTTCCGGCGTGCACAATCTGCCGCAGACCTTGCAGGTGAAGGCGTCATGGCAGGCGTGGGTCTTGTAGTAGCCCTTTTCAAAGGCTTTGCGTTTGTTTTCGCGGTTCATTTTTAATCCTCCTGAAGATGTGTTTTCCGTTCTCCGGGAGGAATGGCGTGTGAATGGATCTGCCAGACCTCCCGGTCAGGCCACACGCTCCAGTAACATGGTGCTCAGTTTCAAAAATTTCTCCTTACTTTTGATGAATATTTTCAGCGGTGTCAAAGACACCCAGTGCTGACACAGTATATCTCCGGCAGTCTTCCGCCGCGTCCGCGCAGAACAGGTGAAGTCCCAACGCCGCGTTGAAGCCCGTGGCGGCGAACACGCTGAAGCGCTCCACCACGCCGAAGTAGGCGGCAGGCACTAATTTCATGCCTACCGCGCCCACCAGCATCATGCCGAGAGCGATGGCGGCGCATATGCCGTAGGAACGGCAGCCCCGATCCTTCACGCCCGCGGTGATGATAACGCTCAGCGACACAATGGACAGCAGCACCACCACGGCGGTGACCACCATGTGCATCACGTCCTGAAACGCACCGGCATAGCCGCTGTCGCTGAGGGGGAACATCCGGTAGCCGATGGCGGAGATCCACTCCATGACGGCAAACAGGTATATCCCGATGCGCAGCCGCTTTGTCCTCCGGCCCCGGATGCCGATGCACACCACCGTGACGCAGACCACCTCGCACACATTGTAAAAGGCGCTGAGCCGGTTCCACAGCGCCAGCGACGGCGCGTTGGCGGCGCTCAGGTCGCTGACGGCCTGCGCCATCCAGTTGTAGCCGGGGTAAGCCAGCGGCGCGAATACCACCGCCGCCGTATACGATAGAAAGCTGACGATGCCCAGAAGGCCCAGCTTCTGAATCAGTGTTTTTTTCATAGGTGTTCCTTCTTATATCCGCGTCTCTGTCGACGGTTTTCCGTGGACGAGACGGAAGAAAAGGCGGACGTGGGCTTCCAGCGCGGCGAGACATTCCGCCTCCCGCTCCGGCTGGCGGTCGCAGATGGCGACCAGCGTCAGCACCGGGGCGACGTACATCATCGCCAGCGCGTCCGGGCCTTCCGCCGGTATCTCTCCGACCGCGATCAGGGCACGGAAAATCCCAGCATGGTAATCCACGACCCGCTCCACATACCGCCGGGAGTACAGCGCCGCCAGCTCCGGCGAGCGAAACTGCTCGATGGTCATCATGCGGCGGAAGCGGCTGATGGTCTCGTCGTGGAGGGAATACTCAAAGATCTGCCGCACCTTTTCAAACAGCGCGTCTGCGGTGATCTCCGTAAAGGCAGGGATGTCCTGCGTTACGTTCTGCACATGGATGTCGATCCTGTCGGTGTCCGCCTCATACTGGGCCGCCGTGGCTTCCACGATGGCGTCAAAAATCGCCCGCTTGCTGGGAAAGTGGTTGTAAAGCGAGGGCGCCTTGATGCCCACCGCTTCCGCGATCTCACCCACGCTGACGGCGTCGTATCCCCGGGTGGAGAACAGCTCCAGCGCCTTATCCAGGATCTTCTGCCGTGTTGCTTCCTGCTTCATCCGTTTCCATCCTAACTAACATTCGTTAGCTGCATTTTAGCGCGAATGCCCGCACTTGTCAAGAGGTTCTTGAAACTCCCTGCCGCGATTCATTACTATCGCTCATGAATTCGATATGAAAGATGCGCTTTACAAATGTATCCTCCCGTGCTATGTTATACATACAGTCTAGTCAGCTGTACACAATCTTTTCCATTGCGAGGAACAACCTCAAACCACACCCGACCACCGCCCGTGGCCGGGTGCGGCTTTTTTGGCATATAAGAAGAACGCCGGCATTACTGCCGGCGTCCTTCTTTGGTAAAGAGGGGATATTACCAATACTTGGGATAACTGCTGGTGCTCTGCTGATGCTTGGCGTACTCCCACCAGGGGACCTGGCTGACGAAGTCCGTCAGCTTGTCCCAGAACTGGTCGGCCAGCGTACCCTTGTTCACATAGACCGTAACGATGTAGGTCTTAGTGCTGCCATCGTCCATGGTGGCCGTATAGGTCACGGCGTTGGTGAAGTCCACCGTCACGCCGCTGCCGGGCGTCAGAGACTTGACGCCGCTGGTGGCGATGACGGGGGTCAGCTTCGTCACATCCGTGCCGCGGGGCATGGTGATGGTAATGGTGTTGGTGGTGTTGTTCACCGCACCGGCCACACCGTTGATGGAGAAGGCCGTAATGCCGTTGACGGTGGTGCTGGCGGTCTCCCAATCGCAGGTGATGCTGACGTCACCGCCGGGCATCTTGAAGCTGTTTCCGGTGATCGTCTCGTACTTAGCGCCGGGTTCGGAGAACGCGTACCGCAGGGACCCCGCCTTCATCTGATAGCCCGTCTTGGGCGTGACGGTGACGATGATCTCGTCGCCCTCGTTGGCCCTGGTGCGGTTGGTGGTGATGGTACCGCCGGTGGGAGGCGCGTTCACCGTGATCGTAAAGTCGCCCTCATCCGGCGTTTCGGTGCTGCCGTAGGCGGGGATCTCGATCTTGAAGGGATCGCACTCCACGTTGGAAAGACTCTTGACCACGATGTAGATATCCCGCGCGCCGGTGGACAGGTTGGTCAGGGTGATGGTGTTCTCACCCTTGACCGCCGTCGTGCCGCCCCTGGTGGTATCCACCGTGGGAGCCGCCGCGCCCTTGTCCACCACCTTGTAGAAGTAGTTGCCCGCCATGCTGGAGGTAAACTTCACGGTGGCGGCGTTGTCGCTGGTGCGCTCCACCGACACCTTCTCCAGAACGGGCGTGGTGGACACATTGGGCCGGGTGATGGCGATGGTATACTCCTTGGTCAGGCCGTCGATGCCGGTCACGATGAACTGCGCTTCGCTGCCGGGGCTGATGGCGCACATGATCTTGCCGGAGTCCCAGGAGTTCTCCTTTCCGGCGTCGTCATAGCCGGCTCCGTTGGTGGTGGCCACCTGCTTCAGGGACGCGCCCGCGTATTCGATCTTCATGAAGATCGTGTCGCTTGCGCCGATCTGGGTCAGCAGATCCGCGTCGATGCTGTCGGGCAGGGTGATGGTCCACTTGCTGCCGGAAAGGGTGCCGGAGGCGATGGTCTCGGTGCCGTTCAGCAGCGTCACGGCGGTGATCTTCGTCTCGGCGTTGATCACGACCTTGTAGGGGGCGCTGGTCTGGACGTCCTCCGCGACAACGGTGAACACCTGCGTCTGGCCCAGCGTCGTGATGCCGCAGCCCTTACTCTCGTCCCACACGGTATCGCCCTGCTTGACGACCGCGTGTTCGGCGTCGCCGCAGATGAACTTCAGGCGCAGGTTGGGCAGCTCAGAGAGGGCCACGCTGGCGGGCAGCTCGATGGTGTAGGTATCCCCCGCCCGGTTGGAGGCGGACAGCAGCTTCGCGCCGTCAGCGGACCACAGCTCCACCCGCTCCAGCGAGCAGTCGTCGTTGGGATTGGACGTATCGACCACGAAGTTTGCCGTGGCGGTGATGTCGTTGCCGGTGCTGGGCATGGTGAAGGTGGCCTGAGTGTTGTCCGCCGTAACCGGCGTAAACTCGATGGCCGCGCCGCTGCTGTCCTTCACCGTCCAGGGGTTCTCGGGATCCAGCATGTATCGCTGGCTCTTGGGGGTAGCGGTCAGGGTGACGGTCTGCCCTTCAAAAACAACAGACTGGCTGGGAGACGCCTCGCCGTTTCCGATGGCAACCGCCGCGCTGCCCATAGCAGGGTCATTGACCGTGGCGGTCACGGCGGCGAACTTGCGCTCGCGGAAGTTGGCTGTGACGGTCATTTTTTTGCCGGAGATGTCAAACTTAGCATATGTCCAGTAGCCGGGAGTACCGGGAGTTCCCACTGCCTGGCTCGTATTGACATCGTCGCCGGTCAGCGTCTTGTCGTCTCTTGTGATCACCCAGCCCTCAAACTCGTATCGATCGTACCACGCAGTCCCGCTGATGGACGCGTCCGTCGGCTGGGGCTTGAACACAAACGGGCTTGACACAAAGCCGGGCATGGAAACCTGCGGGGCATTGGCATCCGCCGAAGTGATGTTGGTCCCCCATGTTACTTTTGTGCCAACAGGCTTGAAATTGGCTTTGAGAGAGATATTTTTCGAACCTACCGTAAAGGTTAGCGTTTCCTTCGTCTTATCAGCATCAGCCAACGTAAAGCCGGTGGCGTCTGACCACTCGGTAAACTGGAATTTCAACGTGTAATTGGCGGTGCTCGGAACGGGCGTCGCGGTTACTGTTGTTCCGCTCGTTGCTTGTGTGATGATATTGTCTCCTTCATCCTTAAAGACAACGTGTCCCATTTTAATGCCCGACACATTGGTTTGGTCAAAGGTGGAGACTATTCCGGTCAGTGTATAGCGCGTTTCCGTGCTATCCACATAGGTGCGCCAGTCGTTGCTTGTACCGTACACATCCGCGGCAGGCATGGTGAAGGAAAAGCTATTTTTGTCCGGTGCAATGGTCACAGGGATATCCGGATTTAGTTTCACAGCGTCCAGATCCTTGTTGGTATGGGGATTCCCCATCCGGACGGTGATCCGCTGTCCCTCATAGATTCCAATTGCCTTTGTGAACGGCGTTACGAAGATATTCGTCTTAAAGGATACATCCTTGCCATCCGCAGTGATACGAAGGATACCGTCTGTGGCAGCCGTAGTCGTATTAAATGTCAAGGAATAGCTCTTTGCCTCCGCATCGATCTCCACCACGACGGGGCGGGCGGATACCTTTCCGCCGTTTTTGCCCCAGATGTATACCTTCTTCGCGCCCTCTCCAAGCCCGTCAATGACAAACGTATTTTCGCCTGCCTTCATCTCCGCGCCGGTATTGGGCATAGCGGGAACATCGGTCGCCGCCGCATCTACGACAGCGTAGTGATAGGTACCCGCTTGATTCGCGTTAAAGCTGATGCGTGCCTTTGTGGGATTGATCCTTGTGCCGGTGCCGTCAAAAACATATACGCCGTCATCCGGATAGCCAACTTCAACGGCAAGTGTATACGAATACATTGTGTTGTCTTTGTGCGCATAATACGCGCCGGTCGTCTCAGTCGTCCCCCCCGCAAATGTTCCAACTATCGCGGTGCGATTGTTCATTACATAGCCATCACGGACCGTATATTCGGCAGTGACGTCTGACACTGTATACGTCTGTGCGGCAGAAAGCGCCCTTGATACATAGAGTGTGACCTTACCTGCAATCATTCTGCCATTAGAAGACTCCGCTGTGTCATAATTGACATGGCTTACAGCGATGATCGGGACGGCATCCTTGGAACTCGTTAACTGCGGAGCGTTTCCCAGCCCCACGCTTTTTAGGGCAGGGTAGTCAAATTTCGGTTCAGATTCATCCACAACGACCTCCATCTCATAGACGTATCTGGCCTTTGGGTCTGTTGTATACGCAAACAGATTGCTCTTTGCAGTAGTCGCACCTATGGAGAAAGTCACAGCTTTTTTGAAGCTGCTCCTTCCGTCCTTCATTGTCTCCGGGATATCCGTAAATGTGGCATCTAATGAATTTGCATCCAAACTATATTGGAAATCCGGCGCTAATGCTTCTTCGACGTGCAGAACAATTTTTCCTGCGGAATAATAATCAAAACTATTATAGGGGGCCAATGGCTTCAGCTTATCATAATTCTCATATGTTACACTTTTGATTGTACGATCATGTGCAGCATTTTTATATGCCGACAGCTTCGCAGTTTCTGTCAGCTTCAGTGCGGTAAGCTTTGGCCAAGTCTCCGTTGAAGTTTCATCTGCAAAAGCATTTACCGGCGCCAGTCCCAGGCACAAAAGGAATGACAAAAGAAATGCGACAATATAGGTATAGGACTTTTTCATATTGTTGATGTCCTCTCTCTTGAAAAAATGCGGGGGGCAGGGACAATTTCTGACATCTACCCTTGCCCTCTGCGGGGCGCCGGGCGGAAAGCTCCGCCCGGCGCCCCTCCTCGGGTTACATGAAATATCCTGTTACCAGGGATGATGCATATAATTGCAGCAAATGAACCAGCAAATGTTGTTTCCCTGGGACAGCGTATAGCTGGCGGCACCCACAGGAGGCGTGTTACAGGTCGTGTAAAGAGCTGCACCGGTGGTGGTATTCCAACTGGGACCATCGGTATACATCCAGCCGGAGTACTGTCCAAAAGTAAATTCACCAATGCCGTTCAGGGTTGCCATGTAGGTGCAGCCCTCAGGGACCTCGGGGGTGTAATTGTACTTCACAGCGAAATTGCGCATGATGTCCATGACCGTGGAACCGGCAGGAACCGAGATTTCGCCATAGGTCTTTCCAGCCACATTGCCGCCAAAATACTCCTGAGCCTGTGAAATAAGCGTATTGACTTTGGTCGCCACTTCACCGGTATAGTAGCTGGATTCCGTTGCCTCGGTAAAGTCAATGCCGAAGTTGACGCTGATGGTGTTCTCATCCGTGGCGATAACGGTGTAGTTTCTGCTGAAATTGCCATAGACGACCCTCAGCGTAGTATTGCTGGTCAGATCCAGCGCACAGGTCTGTGCAGAGCCGGTGCCCGTGATGGTGGCCTTGAGGCAGGTGTCCGCAGCAGAAGGGGCGGAGGTGCCGTTGGGGATCGTAATGGAGCCGCTCAGGTTGGAGCGGACGGGCTTGCCCGCCATGGTGGCCTTCACCGTATAGGTGACGGAGGTCCACATGGTGTAATAGGGATTGCCCATGTAGGGATTCTGCACAACGCTCATCTTGATGTCACCGGTCGCGCCGCCGATGGTCATGGCGCTGATGCGCATGGGGTCAGCGGTGGGCACCGCGATGGGGTTGGTCGTCTTTGCCAGACCGGCTGCCAGGGTGAAAGCCTCACCGTCAACAGATACGGTATACGCCTTGTTCAGCAGATCCAGCGCATAGGTGTACGCACTGCCGGTGCTGCTGGCTGCCGCAATCGTAGTGCCATTGAGGGAAACCGTCGGTGTTTTATTGGCAGTCGTAATAACGACCGTCGCTGTCTGAAGATTGTACTCCGTACCAGAGACGGTGGCTCGGATGTATACGGGATCACCAAAATCAGTACCCGTATTATTGTCATAATAGAAGGATGCCTCCGCGCCATTCACGGTAACGGATGTGATGCTCTCAACATTGGTCGTAACCTCTGAGCTGGTGGGCTTCTCGTACTCAGTGTTTACTGTGCCGTTGGCAAACGCCATGGTGCTGAGCGACAGCGCCATAACGAGAGCCAACAACAATGCGGTGATCTTCTTCGTCATTTTCATGTTGTTTCTCCTTTACTAAGGCACTGTACAAGCATCACTGAAAAGGTACCGTGCCTTTTTGCGTATGCCGTTTATTAAAGATTCGGTATCCCCTAACAATCCATATTTCCTTGAGCGGATTTGATTCTCCTATACATCTCCTGCATCTGTCGGTCAATTTCGGCGATCTTGCCCGCGCATTCAAGCATCTCCTCGTTGATGCCCTCCGGCAGCTTTGTCTTATCTACCTTATACCG
>ERZ773147.1514-NODE-1514-length-24026-cov-60.545117_pt1 | contig 24026 bp, 20 predicted proteins | sample MGYA00580851_ERZ773147 | MGnify/ENA primary metagenome ERZ773147 (study PRJEB29015, sample SAMEA2737818) | human gut metagenome | biome: human gut; feature: human-associated habitat; material: faeces | place: China | collected 2012 ... | reverse complement strand
TAAGTGAAAAAGCAGAAGAAGTATATGCAAAATTATCTAAAAACTTTATGTGTGATTATGATGAAGCAGGAAGTATTGGTAAACGTTATAGAAGAGAAGATGAAATAGGAACACCATATTGTGTAACCATTGATTTCGATACATTAGAAGATGAATGTGTTACAATTAGAGATAGAGATACAATGGAACAAGTAAGAGTAAAAATTGATGAACTAGAAAACTGGATTAATGAGAAAGTTCAATTTTAATAAGAAAATTGTAAAATATTGTTATAAATTCTTGCAAAAATAAAATAGTTATGTTATTATAATTACAGAGAAAATTCAAATGAAAAATAGAAAGAGGCACGTATAAAATGAAAACTAAAAACCTTATGGTTGTGGGAGAAAACTACATTCTAATAAATAAGCAAGCTAAAATTTTTAGCTTTATTGACAATGAAAACAAGGCAGACTGTAAGCAAAAACAGTTTGTCCTTTTGCGTGTTAAATAAAGGGAGGAAAAGTGAATATGAAACTAAAAAAAGAAAAAGGTATTACTTTAATAGCACTAGTGGTAACAATAGTGGTATTATTAATATTAGCAGGAGTATCAACAAATATACTATTTAGTGACAGTGGACTCATAGAAAAAGCACAAGATTCAGGACTAAAAATAAGAGCTGCACAAGTAGAAGAAGTGGTTGCAAATTGGAAACAAAGTAATTTTATAAATTCATCAATAAATAAACAAAAAGAAACAGCAGACAAAATGCTAGAAGATTTGCTTGATAAAAAACTAGTTACAGAAGATGAAATTGATAAAGAACAAGAAAAAATAATAATAAAGAAAAAAGATGGAACTATTATAAAAGAAATAAGCTATAGTGATGTAGAAATAGTCATAAGCAAAACACCAGAAAATGAGAAAGCAAGAGCTGTTAAACTAAAGGTAGAATCAGTAAAAGGAATGACTCAAAATATAATAACAGAAGAGGAATTAATTAACCATGTAAAATCACTAAGTGATGAAAGAAAAAAAGAGATGATAAAAATAAATATAATACCATACATTAATAAAGGATTTTATAATGCAAATTGTAAAACATTTGAAGATGCTCTTAAATGGATGAAAGGTAAAAAAATTATTGATAATGAAACAGAAGATGCTTTTTGGAATTGGGTACAGAGTGAAATGCCTGATGATGATGGATTTACTAAAGTGGAAATATTCCTTATAGAGATACTAAGAAACTTATATTATGATGAAACTACAGGAACAATGCCAGGGTATGCTATAATTAATCCGGATGAACAGGCTTCAAGTACATATTATGCAACAGAAAATGGAACATATACATTTAAAGTACAAGAGCTAATAACAGGCAAAACATATTCTAAAAAAATAGAAGTAACAAATATAGACAAAACAATACAACAAAGATATGAAGTTACTAGTACTGTAAATCAAGAAAGTAACAGAACGAATATTATGTTAAATGATTTAATAGAAAATAAAAATGTAAACTTTGACAAAGCATACATAATATATGATGATAGAAAAATAGAAATAAGTGAAGGAGATATTAAAAAGATAAACGAAAATAAAATGTATGTGAATGATATTTACGGAACTTTCCGTAGCAGCTTTGGATTTAATAATGATGAAATAGAAAAAGTTTATAATACAACTCAAACATTTATATTAGTAAAAGATGGAATTGAATATGAAGGACAAATATATATAACTAAACCAAAACTTATGTAAAGAAGAAATTAATTATATGTACTTTAAAAAATTGAATTTATATTAATTTAAAAGCTTTAAACAAATACAACTTTAATAAAAAACTTGCAATATAATTATTAAATAGTATATAATCTTAAAAGGTTATATACTATATTTTTTAGGAGAATTTAATGGGAAATATTATATATATTTTAAAAAGATTAAAAACTATGGATAAAAAAGCTATGTTTGAAAAAATTAATTCAATACATAGCAAAACTAAAATGTCAAAATTAAAAATATTTTTAGACATGCAAAAATGTGCAAGGCGTTATGGCGCTGGATATATGGACTATGATTTATTTGAAATGTATAATTTAACAGATGAACAAAGAGATACATATTTAACAAGAGGAAGAAATAATAACTTTGTAACAAAATACTGTGATATGGATGCACTTCATTATTTTCAAAATAAAGATGAGTTTAATAGTACATTTAATAAGTATTTAAAAAGAGATTGGATAAAAGTAAATGGAGTGCCAAAAGAAGATGTAATAAAATTTTTAGAAAAACATTCTACATTTATGGCAAAACCAATTGATGGTGGATGTGGTAAAGGAATAGAAAAAATTAATACTTCAGACTATAAATCTTTAGATGAATTATATGATTACTTAAGTAAAGAAGGACACAACTTTGAACTAGAAGAGGTAATAAAACAACATCCTGAAGTAGCGAAAATATATCCAAATGCAATAAATACTGTAAGAATAGTAACAGTAGTTACAACTGAAGATGGAAAATCTCTTCTAACTATACCAAAAGAGCAAAGAAAAAATGTAAAATTGGAGCCACATATTATATGTGCATACTTTAGAATTGGAAATAACGGAAAGTGTGTAGATAACTTTAATAGTGGAGGAATGGTTGCACCAGTGGATGAAAAAACTGGAACTGTAACACAACTTGCAATAGATAAACAAAAAAATGTATATGAAAAACATCCTCAAACAGGTGAAACTATAAAGGGATTTAAGTTTCCATATTGGAATGAGGCAATTGAACTTTGTAAAAAAGCATGCCAAGAAATACCTGAAATGGGTTATGTTGGTTGGGATGTTGCATTTACACCAGAAGGACCTTTATTTGTTGAAGCAAATGAATTTCCACGGACATGACATATATCAATTGCCAGTTCATACACCAGAAAAAATAGGAATGATGCCCAAATTTAACTTTGAAAAATAAACTATTGAAAAGTTATAGTGGCATAATAAAAAACAACAGAAAGGAATCAAATGGAACAAAAAGAAACGAAAAAAAGATCATCCTTTATGCAAAATGTGCTAATATTAATGTTTGCACAAATAATGGTAAAGGTATTAGGACTAGTATACAAATTTGTAATAACTAACTTTGAGGGATTTGGAGATACTGGACTTGGGTATTACTCGGCAGGATATCAAATATATTCATTATTGCTTGCGCTATCATCAATAGGAATACCAAGTGTTGTATCTAAATTAGTATCAGAAAGAATAGCAAAAGGAGATAATAAAGGAGCACAAAGAATATTTAAAATATGTATGGCATTCTTTGTAGGAATAGGAATAGTATTATCTTTTGGATTGTTTTTTGGAGCAGAATATATAGCAATTGCAATGTATGATGTTGCAGACACTAAATATGTTATGCAAGTACTTGCACCTGCAATAGCATTTGTTTCAGCATCTGCAGTATTTAGAGGATACTTTGCAGGACTTAATGATATGAAACCAACAAGCTATTCTCAAATAATAGAGCAATTTTTTAATTGTGTATTATCTATAACATTTGTTTATGCGCTACTTGGAAGAGAGCCATATATTATGGCAGCAGGAGGAAATCTTTCAACTACATTAGCTATAATACTTACATTTGTTTACTTAATTATATATTACAAAAGAAAGAAAATAAAAATAGAACCAAATCAAAAGTCTGAAGAAGATGAACTAACAGCAATGAAATTATTGAAAAAAATATTAATAATTTCAGTACCTGTTACAATTAGTTCAATAATATCAGTAGTTAGCCCACTTATAGATACTGCAACAGTAAGCAGGTGCATTCAAACAGCATTTGCAAATATGTACCCAGTAAAAGAACAATTAGAAGCTTTAGCAATGAGTAAAAATGGAATACTATCTAAGGTAGACACATTAGTAAATTTACCAATTGCTGTGAATGTTGCTTTTTCAACAGCATTAGTACCAGCAATTTCTGGAGCAATTGCTCAAAAAGACATGAAAACAGCATCAAAAAGAATGACGTTTTCAATATTTGCTTCACTATTAATAGTACTTCCATGTGCAGTAGGTTTTATATCTTTGGCACAACCAATATTAAGCTTAATTTACCCAACAGCAAGTGATGGAGCAGAAGTATTAATGGTATATGCAATTGCAATGATATTTATTGCATTAAATCAAACTGTTAATGGTGGACTATATGGATTAAACAAAACATATATACCTGCAATATCATTAATAATTGGAATAATAATAAAATTTGTATTAAATATAGTTTTAATTAGTAATCCAAAAATTGAAATAATGGGTGCTGGAATAAGTACAGTAATTTGTCAATTGGTAGCATTTCTAATATGTATTGTTGCATTACAAAAAAATATAAAATTACATTTTAAATGTGGAAGAATGATAATTGCACCTATAATTGCCTCTGTGATTATGGGAGTGAGTACCTATTTAATAAACCAAGCATTAAATAATATAGTTAGAATGAGCATAAGCACAATTCTTTCAATAATATTTGGAGCATTAATTTACATAGTTTTAATATTTGCTTTAAAAATATTAAGAAAAGAAGACATTATGATGATCCCATTTGGTTCTAAAATATATAGTGTTCTAATTAAACTAAAAATATATAAAGAAGAAAATTAATAATAAAGTAAAAAGTAAAGAATTTTTTAGAAATTTCTTTACTTTTTTCATATTTGCATATATAATGGAAATGTTATAAGCCTAATTTTACTTATAACTAATATATTGTTAAAACAATAAAATTTTAAGGAGGTTCTTTATGAGTCAAAAGTACGTATACTTATTTAAGGAAGGAAACGCAAGCATGCGTGAACTACTTGGAGGAAAGGGAGCTAACTTAGCTGAAATGACTAACCTAGGTTTACCAATTCCACAAGGCTTTACAGTTACAACAGAAGCTTGTACAAAATATTATGAAGATGGAAAAACTATTTCAAAAGAAATTCAAGATCAAATCTTCACAGCTTTAAAAACACTAGAAGAAATACAAGGTAAAAAATTTGGAGACAATAGTGATCCACTATTAGTATCAGTAAGAAGTGGTGCTAGAGCATCAATGCCAGGAATGATGGATACAATATTAAACCTAGGTTTAAATGACGTAGCAGTTGAAGGATTTGCAGCTAAAACAGGAAATCCAAGATTTGCTTATGATTCATATAGAAGATTTATTCAAATGTATTCAGATGTTGTTATGGAAGTTTCAAAATCATACTTTGAAAAAATAATAGACGAATTAAAAGAAGAAAAAGGTGTTCATTATGATACAGAATTAACAACAGATGATTTAAAAGAATTAGTAAAAAGATTCAAAGCAGTATATAAAGAGAACATGAATGGAGAAGAATTCCCACAAGACCCAACAGAACAATTAATGGGAGCAGTTAAAGCAGTATTTAGAAGCTGGGACAACCCAAGAGCTATAGTATATAGAAGAATGAATGATATACCAGGAAATTGGGGAACAGCTGTAAACGTACAAGCTATGGTATTTGGTAACATGGGAGAAACATCTGGAACAGGTGTTGCATTTACTCGTGATCCAGCTACAGGTGAAAAAGGAATATATGGTGAATACTTAATCAATGCACAAGGTGAAGACGTTGTTGCAGGTGTTAGAACACCACAACCTATTACAAAACTAGAAGAAGATTTACCAGAATGCTACAAAGAATTCATGGAATTAGCTCATAAACTTGAAAATCACTATCGTGATATGCAAGATATGGAATTCACAATTCAAGAAGGAAAACTATACTTCTTACAAACAAGAAATGGAAAGAGAACAGCTCCAGCAGCTATTAAAATCGCTTGCGATTTAGTAGACGAAGGAATGATTACTCCAGAAGAAGCAGTTTTAAGAATTGAAGCTAAATCATTAGATCAATTATTACACCCAGTATTTGAACCAACAGCTTTAAAACAAGCTAAAGTAATTGGAACAGGTTTAAATGCAGCTCCAGGTGCTGGTGCAGGTAAAGTTGTATTTACAGCTGAAGAAGCAAAAGAACTTGGAAAAGGTGGAAAAGGTGAAAGAGTTGTTCTAGTTCGTCTAGAAACAACACCAGAAGATATTGAAGGTATGGCAGCTGCACAAGGTATATTAACAGTTCGTGGTGGACGTACATCACATGCAGCAGTTGTTGCTCGTGGTATGGGTGCTTGCTGTGTTGCAGGATGCGGAGATATCAAAATAAATGAAGAAAAAGAAGAATTTGAATTAGGTGGAAGAACATTCCATAAAGGTGATTACATTTCTATCGATGGAACAACAGGTAACATCTATGGAGAAGATATTCCAACTCATGAAGCAGAAATAAGTGGAAACTTCGGAAGAATAATGGCTTGGGCTGATGAATTCAGAAACTTAGGAGTTAGAACAAATGCTGATAACCCAAGAGATACTAAAAAAGCAGTTGAATTAGGTGCTGAAGGTATTGGATTATGTAGAACAGAGCACATGTTCTTTGAAGAAGACAGAATTCCAAAAATTAGAAAAATGATATTATCAGAGACAGTTGAAGCTCGTGAAAAAGCATTAAATGAATTAATACCATTCCAAAAAGGTGACTTCAAAGCAATGTACAAAGAGTTAAAAGGTCTACCAATGACAGTTCGTTATTTAGACCCACCTCTACATGAGTTCTTACCAACTGACGAAAATGATATAAAAGCATTAGCTGAAGAAATGGGTGTAACAGTTGAACATTTAAAACAAAAATGTGCTGACTTACACGAATTCAACCCAATGATGGGACACAGAGGATGCCGTTTAGCAGTAACATATCCTGAAATTGCAAAAATGCAAACAAGAGCTTTAATGGAAGCAGCTATTGAAGTAAAAGAAGAAGAAGGATATGATATAGTTCCTGAAATAATGATTCCATTAGTTGGAGAAAAGAAAGAATTAAAATTTGTTAAAGATATAGTAATTGAAGTTGCAGAACAAGTTAAAAAGGAAAAAGGATCAGACATGCAATACCATATTGGTACAATGATTGAAATTCCAAGAGCTGCAATAACAGCTGACGAAGTTGCTGAAGAAGCAGAATTCTTCTCATTCGGAACAAACGACTTAACTCAAATGACATTTGGATTTAGCCGTGATGATGCTGGTAAATTCTTAGGAGATTACTATGCAAACAAAATTTATGAATCAGATCCATTTGCAAAATTAGATCAAAAAGGTGTTGGACAACTTGTAAAAATGGGTGTTGAAAAAGGAAAAGCTACAAGACCAAATATCAAATTAGGAATATGTGGAGAACATGGTGGAGAACCATCAAGTGTTGAATTCTGCCATAACATAGGATTATCTTATGTATCATGCTCACCATTCAGAGTTCCAATTGCAAGATTAGCAGCAGCACAAGCAGCAATCAAAAATCCTAGAAAATAATTATAAAAAAAACGCTCTTAGGAGCGTTTTTTTTATGTAATAAATTAAATTCTTGGTCAAAACACTTGACAAATCAACAAAAATAGTGTAAAGTATATTAGCATTACAAAATAATGCTGATATTTTTTATGAGGGCTCATAACCCGAAGATAAATACTTTATCTGATTTAGAAAAGTAACAATTATTACTCAAGACAAAGGAGTGATGTCATTTGGAAAAAAACGTTAAAATAAGTATGTTGTGTCAAATATATGGCAAAATGTTAACTGATAAACAATATGAAATAATTAACGATTACTATAATAATGACTTATCACTTTCAGAGATTGCCGAAAATAATAATATAACAAGGCAGGCAGTAAGAGATATAATAAAAAAGGGGGAAAATAAACTTTTCGAGCTAGAAGAAAAGCTATCGTTTATGGAAAAAACAGTAAAGCAAGAACGCAAGCTTCAACAAATATTAGAAGAGTTAAGCAAAATAGAAGATACATCTTCTGATAGGAAAATTGAGAAAATTTTAAATCATGTTAGAGAAGAATTAAGTTGTTTAGCATAAAAATTTTAAGAATAATCATCATTTGAGGTCGTCAAAGTTCATTAAAAACGCAGTTACAACCAACAGGTTGCGCCTTTGCCTTTGTAATAAACTTTTCCTACTCAAATAATAATTCTTTTCAAAATTTATAAATACTATTTAGAAGAAGGGAGCTAACAAATGGCTTTTGAGGGATTAAGTTCAAAACTTCAGAATATTACTAATAAACTTAGAGGAAAAGCAAGAATTACAGAATCAGATTTAAAAGAAATGCTTAGAGAAGTAAAACTTGCATTACTTGAGGCAGATGTTAACTATACAATAGTTAAAGAATTTATTGCAACTGTTAAAGAAAAAGCATTGGGGCAAGATGTATTAAAATCATTAACTCCAGGGCAACAAGTCATTAAAATAGTAAAGGATGAATTAATAGAACTTTTAGGAGGAACAGAAAGTAAAATAAACTTTACTCCTAATCCACCAACAGTTATTATGCTAGTAGGACTTCAAGGATCAGGAAAAACAACAACAGCAGGAAAACTTGCAAATTTACTTCGAAAACAAGGTAAAAAACCATTATTAGTTGCATGTGATATATATAGACCAGCAGCTATAAAACAATTACAAGTAGTTGGAGCACAACTCAACATACCAGTTTTTGCAAATGAACAATCAAAAGATGTTGTACATATTGCTAAACAAGCTATGTCAACAGCAATGAGTAAATTAAATGATGTAGTAATACTAGATACAGCAGGTAGATTACACATTGATGAAGAGTTAATGCAAGAATTAAAAAATGTAAAAGCAAATGTAAAACCACATGAGATTTTATTAGTAGTAGACAGTATGACAGGTCAAGATGCTGTAAATGTTGCAAAATCATTTAATGAAAACTTAGGTATCGATGGTGTAGTTCTTACAAAATTAGATGGTGATACTCGTGGCGGTGCAGCTTTATCAGTAAAAAAAGTTACAGGAAGACCAATTAAGTTTGCAGCAACAGGAGAGAAATTAAGTGATATAGAAGTATTTCATCCAGACAGAATGGCACAAAGAATTTTAGGCATGGGAGATGTACTTTCAATTATAGAAAAAGCAGAAGAAAGTTTTGACTTAGAAGAAGCTGAAAAAATAGAAAAACAGCTTAAGAAAAAAGAATTTGACTTAGATGATTATTTAACACAACTAAGACAAATCAAAAAAATGGGTTCATTTTCATCTTTACTAAAAATGATTCCTGGAATGAATCAACTAAAAGATGTAAAAATAGATGATAAAGAATTTGTACGAATTGAAGCAATGATTTGCTCAATGACAAAAGCAGAAAGAAAAAATCCAAAACTATTAAATGGAAGTAGAAGAGTAAGAATTGCTAAAGGAAGTGGAACTTCAGTACAAGAAATAAATAAGTTCATGAAATCTTTCGAAATGACACAAAAAATGATGAAACAAATGCAAAGCAACAAAGGTGGAATTAAAAAGATGATGAAGGGTATGGACTTGAAAAATTTTAAATTTTAAATGTTCAATAAAAAATTTAGATAATAATTAGAAGAATAATGTTAAAAGAAAGCGCAGTCCGCGTAAGGTGGAGCGAAGCGTAACAGTTGGAGAGTTCCAACCGATAGTGTCCAAAAACAAATTTATTTGTTTTTGTGACATCCAAGGGAAGGAAGCTCGACACCAAGGACAAGCGATTTTAACATTACATATTATAAGTAAATTATTTTAATAATTATTTAGAATATCTCAATAGCGAAAGCCAATTGAAAAACACATGCTCAATCATATTAAAAGCTGTATTATTTCCTACAGATTTTTCAGCAACAATATTTACCTTTCCAATTTCGTTACCATTCAAACTGTAAGTAACATTACCTAAAACTTGACCTGCATAAACGGGTGCGTTTATACTATCTGTAAGTTGAACAGATTGAACAATATCTTTATTTTGACCTTTTTGAATTAGAACTCCACTATCATTTTCGAGTATTGCATTAACACTATTTTCAATTCCTTTGTCAACAGAGATTTCTTTTATTAAATCATTTTCATTTGCAAGCTTTTTATACTCGAAATTATTAAAACCATAATCTAGTAACTTTTGAGCCTCTGCAAAACGAATAGGGCTTGTAGGAGCTTTCATAATAACAGCAATTAAGGACAAATCATTTCTAGTTGCACTTGCAGATAAATTATATAAAGCAACAGATGTAGAACCAGTTTTCAAACCAGTTGCTCCTTTGTAATTTCTAACTAATTTATTCGTGTTTACTAAAGAAGACTTGCCATCTCTTAAACTGTCCATATAAATTGTGGTGTATTTAGTAATTGAAGGATGCTTAGTTAACAATTCTCTAGACATTAAAGCGATATCATATGCAGAAGTTACATGACCATCTTCATCAATACCATGGCAATTCTTAAAAGTTGTGTCATTCATTCCAAGTTCTTTAGCTTTTGCATTCATTTGATTAACAAAAGCCTCCTCAGAGCCAGCTAAATATTCAGCCATAGCAACAGTACAGTCATTAGCAGAAACGACACAAATTGCTTTTAGCATTTCATCAACTGTTAATTCTTCTCTAACATCTAGCCATATTTGAGAGCCACCCATACCAGCAGCTTTTTCACTGCAGGGAATTTTGTCAGTATATGAAAGTTTTCCAGAATCAATTGCTTCCATGATAAGTAAAATTGTCATTACTTTTGTCACACTTGCAGGTCTTAGTTTTTCGTGCATATTTTGGTTATATAAAACCTGCCCTGAATTTTGTTCGATTAAAACTGCACTACCAACATTTAAACTTAAACTTGTAGTAGCATTTGTTGGAATAGTCTCAGTCAAAGGTTTTGCATTGTTGGACCAAGTGTATATAGACTCACTTGCAATACAGATAGTTGGAAATAGAAAAATTGCAATAATAAAGATACAGATAATTTTAAGTAAATTACATTTATATTTCAACATAATTAACCTCCATAATATTAGTTAATAAATTGTATTTTGAAAAGGAAGAATTTATGATATATAAACTAAAAATGTTACAGTTCTATTACATTTTTTGAAATTCAAATTCTTCCATTTACTTTTTATTAGAAATATGCTATAAAATAATTGAGAGAATCTAAAGATAAGGAGAAAGAGGAATGTTAAATAGAAGCAAAAGCGATAAGGGTGTTACACTTATAGCTTTGGTAATTACAATTGCGGTACTTTTAATACTAGCAGGTGTTTCAATAACAGCAATTACGGACGATAGTGGAATATTGAGTAGAACTAATGAGTTATCTGAGAGTGCAAATACATCTATAGAACAGAATACACAAGAATTAAATAATATGACTAATGAGTTGGATTATGTAATGAACCCATGGGTACAAAATAAAACAGAAGTGACTAAGAAATTAAAAAGTGGGACAGTAACACTAAATGTTGGAGACAACTATACATATGATTGCGGAGTTGAAGGATATACAGGTGCTTGGAAAGTATTAGGGGCTGAAAATGGTAAGCTTTTAATAATGTCAACAGAGAATGTAGGAACATTAACTTTAGAAGGAAAAAATGGATATAACAATGGAATTAGCAAATTAAGTGAAATGTGTGAACCATATGGAAGAAATGCAAGAAGTATAACAGTTGAAGATATAAATAGGGTAACAGGATATAATCCTACTAATCAAGGAGACGAGACAATTTATGGTGTTGGAGAATTTTGGGAGTATGGAAGTAAAGTGACTTACACAGCTAGTGGAAGCTCAACGACAAATGGAAATACATACACAGGAAGTATAACCTATGAACATATAGATGGAAAAAAAATAGGAGTCAATAATGTGACTTCAATAACAGTAAAGAATACATACTATTCGTATTATCCATATTTATTAACAACAAGCAATAGTACAACAGGAGAATGTAAAGGAATTCCAACAAGTTCACCAGCATATGAAATGATATTTGGAAAAGCAACAGATACAAGTGCTAGTAGTGGAAATAACTATTGGCTTGCGTCTTCATATGTTTACTCAGACAATAAGGGAGTGAGCTTTGGAATACGCAGTATATATCCTGAAGGGCGAATGGGTGGTTGCCGTTTATGGCGCTCTAATCGTGGCGTTGATAGTGATAGTTGTGGTGTTCGTGCAGTAGTTCCGATAGATTAAATATTGTCTATTTACTTTTTATTTTGAACATGATATAAAATAATTAGAAAAATCTAAAGATAAGGAGAAGTATAAATGATAAATAGAGATAAGATTAAAAATGATAATGGTGTCACACTTATAGCCTTAGTAATTACAATTGCAGTGCTATTAATATTAGCAGGTGTAACAATAGCAGAAGTATTTAGTGATGAAGGGTTATGGGATAAAAGTAATCAATTTGCAGAAAGTGCAAATGCTACAATAGAAGAAAACTCTGAACAAGTAAATAATATGATTAATGAGCTAGATGAAATAATGAATCCATGGGTACAAAATAAAACAGTAGTTACTAAAAAAATGAAAAGTGGAACTAAAACATATAATGTAGGAGATGACTATACATATGACTGTGGAGTTTCAGGATACACAGGAAAATGGAAGGTATTAGGAGCAGAAAAAGGAAAGCTTTTAATAATGTCAACAATAGATGTAGGAACCTTAACTCTATCGGGAAAAGATGGTTACAATACTGGAATAAGCAAATTGAATGCAATGTGTGCAACATATGGAAAGAATTCAAGAAGCATCACAGTGGAAGATATAAACAGAGTAACAGGATATGATCCGACAAATACAGGAACTGGAACTAAATATGAAGTTGGAAATACTTATGAATATGGAAATACTGTAACATACAAACTAAGTGGAGCAACATCTGCTAATGGGGCTACAAACACAAGCACAGGGGCTACAGCAGGTACTATAACTACATTTATATGCCCTGATGGACGAACTTTAGGACAAAACGGAGTAGATTCTATAGCGATAAAAAGTACACATTACTGGTATTACCCAGATTCTTTGACAAATACAGAAGGTACAGGAACAGTCAAGGGAATATCAAAGACTAGTGCTGCGTATAAGATGATATTTGGAGATTCAACAGCAACAGCAGCTAAAACAGGAAACAAATACTGGCTAGCATCTCATGGTAATGGTACTTATTTAGATGTTTGTTCGTTTAATACTTTTTGCGTAAGAGAAGGTGGATATGTGAGAGCATATAATACATGGAATTCAAATGAAAAATCTTATCAAGTTGCATTTGGAGTGCGTGCAGTAGTTCCAGTAGAATAAAATACAAAGGCGAGGATATATTCCTCGTCTTATTTCAATTTATTAACTTTAACCTTTATTTTTTTATCACTTAATTCTGCATAAAGCTTTATATCATAACCAGTGTTATTTTCAAACTTTAAATCTAAACCATCATAAGCAACAGTTGAGTCTTTACCCATTTTTATATAGCCAACTTCTTTTCCGTGTTCGTGCCTTTCAGTAACTTTAATACCGTCTATCTTATCTACAGCATTATATATAGTTGTACTCACTTGGCAATTTCCACCACCATATCCTTTTTTTAATTCACCATCTATAAATACTCCAGCCTTTTTATATCCTCTATCAGGAGTAGGATTTCCAGCAACTTTATTAAATGAAAATTCTTCACCATCTTTTATTATTGTACCATTTATCTCATTACAAGTAATACGTATATTTGTATCACGATTATCGTCATCATCTATTATCTTAGTTGAAAAATTAGAAATTTCTTCTTCAACAACAACAGGTTCTTTTGAAATATCATTATTTAAACCAGTGCTATTTTCCACTTCAGTACTTAATCTATTTGCATTGTGGTCAATTTCATCATTAAAATTAAATTTATTAAAATAGAAATATGCTATTAATACTATAAAAGCAATTAAAATTATTATAGGTAAAATATATTTTTTCATAACTACTCCATAAAATTAAACTTTCATTTGTTATTATGGCAAATTTTCATAAAAATATGCAATAAAATAAGCTTTTTTATTGAGAAAAAAATTATTTTGTGATATAGTATGGAGAGAAAAAATAATTTAAACAATAGGAGTAAAAATGAGTACTTTAGTGCAAATTATAAAAGAACATATAAGTTATAAAAATCAAATATTTAAACTTGCAAAAGCAGATTTAGTTAAAACATATAGAGGTGCGGCTTTAGGTTGGATGTGGGCTATTATCAAACCAGCAGTAACTATATTTGTTTATTGGTTTGCTTTTACAATTGGATTGAGAGCAGGAAAATCGGTTAATGGATTCCCATACTTTTTGTGGATAATAGCAGGTGTTGTTCCATGGTTTTATATTAGTGAAATGATTACAGGTGGAACAGAATGTATTAGAAAGTATAGTTATTTAGTAACTAAAATGAAATTCCCAGTTGCAACAATACCAACATTTATAAACATATCGAAATTTTCGATTCATGTGTTATTAATTGCAATAGTAATTATAATATTTATGGTATTGGGATATATGCCAGATATATATTTACTACAATTACCAGTATATATGTTATTAGCATTTTTATTTTTGAACTTTTGGGGACTATTTTCTTCACTATTAGGAGTAATTAGTAAGGATTACAGTAATTTAGTAAAATCTTTTATAACAGCTTTATTCTGGCTATCAGGAATTATGTGGAACCCAGATACTATTGGAAATGAACTTGTAAGAAAACTTTTAAATTTAAACCCGGTAACATTTTTAGTAAGTGGATTTAGAAATTGTTTTATAAATAAAATATGGTTTTGGGAACAACCCAAAAGACTTATATATTTCCTAATAATAACAGCTATTTTGCTAATTTTAGCAATTGCAACATACAAAAAATTGAGAAAAGATATACCGGATGTATTATAAACTAGGAGGAAACGATGGACGATACAGTAATTGAATTCAAAAATGTTACTAAAATATATAAATTGTATAAAAGTGACAAACAAAGACTAAAAGCAATTATTTGGAAAAAAACACCATATAAAGAAAAAAGAGCAGTAAACAATGTATCATTTAAAATTCAAAGAGGAGACTCAGTCGCACTTTTTGGTAGAAACGGTGCAGGAAAATCAACTATATTAAAAATGATTACAGAAGTAGCATTTCCAACTACAGGAGAAATAAAGGTAAATGGAAGAGTAAGTGCACTTCTAGAACTAACATCAGGGTTTGATCCAGAATTTACAGGAAGGGAAAATATATATTTAAAAGGTCAATTATTAGGCTTAGATACCGAAGAAATAAAAGAGCTGGAGCCTGTTATTATAGAATTTGCACAATTAGGCGATTATATAGATCAACCTGTAAGAACGTATTCAAGTGGTATGAAAGCTAGATTAGGATTTTCAATAAATGTTAATATAAGACCAGAAATATTAATTGTAGACGAAGCGCTAAGCGTTGGTGATGAGGCTTTTAAAAATAAATGTATAAAAAAAGTAAATGAAATTATAAAAAATGAAAATGTTACATTGCTATTTGTAACACATGCTACAGGGGTAGCAAAAGAGTTCTGCAAAAGAGGAATGGTAATGGAAAGTGGTGTAATTACATTTGATGGAAATATAGCAGAAGCAATAGAAAAATATAATAGTTCAATAAAATAATATAAGGAGGAATTTAAAATGAATTTTGGAGGAATATTAGCAGGTGGAAGTGGAACAAGAATGGGAAAAACAGATTTACCAAAACAATTTTTATCATTAGGACAAAAACCAATTATTATTCATACAATTGAACAATTCTTGATTTCAACAAATATTGATGAAATAGTGGTAGCTGTACCACAAAACTGGATTAGTTATACAGAAGATATAATTAATAGATATTGTAAAGACAAAAAAATCCATGTTATTCAAGGTGGAGCTACTAGAAATGAAACAATAATGAATGTATGTAACTATATACAAAACATTAGTCCAAACGAAGAAAATATTGTTGTTACACATGATGCGGTAAGACCTTTTATAACACAAAGAATCATAAAAGAAAATATAGAAATGTGTAAAGAGTATGGTGCTGCAGATACTGTTATACCAGCAACAGATACAATAGTACATGCTAAATATGGACAATTTATTTCGGATATTCCTGTTAGAAGTGAAATGTACCAAGGACAAACTCCACAAACATTTAAAGTAAATGAATTTATAAATGTATATAATAGTTTGTCAGAAGGTGAAAAAACAATACTAACAGATGCAACAAAAGTATATGTAATGAGAGAGAAAAAAGTTGCTTTAGTAGAGGGAGAATCATATAACATAAAAATAACTACTAAATATGACTTGAAAATGGCAAATCTAATGATTAATAATATGAATGAGGAATAATTGAGATATGATAAATGAAGTTATAAAATTAGTAACCCCTAAAAATATAGAAATTTCTTTTCAAGAAGAAAATTATAATGATAATATGGTTGTAGTTAGACCAACATATCTATCAATATGTGCAGCAGACCAAAGATATTATCAAGGAAAGAGAAAAAAGGAAGTCTTAGATAAAAAGTTACCTTTAACTTTGATTCACGAGGGAGTAGGAAGAGTAATATATGACGCCAAAGGCGAATTTAAGAAAAATGAAAAGGTAGTTATGATACCTAATACACCAACTGAACAAGATGATATAATAAAAGAAAACTATCTGAGAAGCTCTAAATTTCGTTCAAGTTCAGCAGATGGCTTTATGCAAAGTGTAGTATATATGGATAGAGGAAGAATAATACCTATTCGTGATATAGATGAAGAGGTAGGAGCATTTATAGAACTTTCAAGTGTTGCAGTTAACGCTATAGAAAACTTTATAAAGAAAAGTCATAAAAGAAAAAACGTTATAGGTGTTTGGGGATGTGGAAATATGGGATACATCACAACATTGCTCTTAAAAAGTTATTTCCCGGATAGTAAAATAGTAGTAGTAGGAACAAGAATGGAAAAACTAAATTATTTTTCTTTTGCTGATGAGGTTAAACTAATTACAGAATTGGAACCAGACTTTATGGTGGACCATGCGTTTGAATGCGTTGGTGGAATAAAATCTGAAGATGCAATAGAACAAATAATTGACCATATTAATCCAGAAGGATGTATTTCACTAATGGGAGTTTCAGAAGAACCTGTGGATGTCAACACGAGGATGGTGTTAGAGAAGGGGTTAACTCTATTAGGAAATAGTAGAAGTGGATATGAGGATTTTGAAAAAGCAGTGGAATTAGAACAAGATAAACAAACACAAGCATACCTAAAAAATATAATATCAGAACAGATTGAGATAAATTGTTTAAATGACATTAACGAGGCTTTTGACAGAGACTTAAATAATGATTTTAAAACTGTAATGAAATGGAATTTATAATATGAAGAAATTTGCAAAAAAGATTAAAATAATAATAACACAAGCATGTATAATTATCTTAAATAGAATATTTACTATAACTATACCACTTCAAGAGAATAGGGTATTGTTTATATCTGACAATAGAAAAGAATTAGGCGGAAATTTAAAATATATGTATGACTTCTTACCTGAAAAATACGAAAAAGTAGTATCAATAAAAGTAGATAGAAGAGAAAAATTAGGGATAAAGCATTTTATAGAAAGAGTAAAGTACTTGTCTACGTCAAAATATATTTTATTAGAAGATTTGGTTCAAGCTACTTCACATATAAAAGTAAGAAAAGGACAAGAAGTAGTTCAATTATGGCATGGCCCAGGAGCGTTTAAAAAGTTTGGATATAGTAGAGCAACTACTGACCTAGGGAAAGGACATATTCACAAAGGCTATAAAAGGTATACAAAAGCTATAGTTAGTGGAAGTAAAATAAGAAATTGCTATGCAGACGCATTTGGAATGAATTTAGATAAAGTGCAAGCCACAGGTTTTCCAAGAACAGATTTATTTTTTGATGAGCAAAGCAAAAAACAAAAAATAGATGAAGTATATAAAAAATATCCATTTATAAAAGGCAAAAAAGTAATTTTATTTGCTCCAACATATAGAGGAACTCAATTTAGAGATGCTCATTATGATATAGCTAAATTGGACTTAGAAAAGATTTATAACGAATTATCAAAGCAAAATTATATTTTTATTTTCAAATGGCATCCATTTTTAGCTAACAACATTAGAATGAAACTAAAAAGTGGATATGATCAATATAAAGAACATTCAAATTTCTACTATGATTTATCAGCAGAAGGAGATATAAATGACTTGTTATTAGTGACAGATATATTGATTACAGATTATTCATCAGTTATATTTGATTATTTCTTTACTAATAAGCCAATTATATACTTCACATATGATTTAAAAGATTATGAAAATGATAGAGGCATGTATTTTCCATTTCAAGATTATGTATATGGAGAAGTTACTATAACAAATGATGAATTGATAGAGGCAATTAAAAAAGAAAATCTTGAAGAAGAAAAAAGAACAAAATTTAAACAAAAATTTTTGGATGCATGTGATGGTAAATCTACTGCCAAAACATACAAATGGATTTTTGAAAACAAGCTAGATTAGAAGGGAACACATGAATGAAAATAATACTAATAAAAATAGGAATTTTTATCTTAAACATAATATATTTTTTTATAAAATTGTTTCCTATAAATAAAAATAAGGTAACTTTTATTAGTAGGCAAAGTAATGAAGTATCATTAGATTTTACAATGATAGCAAAAGAACTAAAACAACAAAATGAAAATATAAAAATCGTTTTTCTATGCAAAAAACTAGGAACTAGTTTTAGTGAAAAAGTAAAGTATTGTTTTCATATGGTAAAGCAGATGTATAATATTGCAACATCAAAGGTGGTAATATTAGACAGTTATTGTATACCAGTTTGTGTATTGAAACAAAAGAAAAAATTAGTAGTAATACAAATTTGGCATGCACTTGGCTCACTTAAAAAATTTGGTTACTCAAGTTTAGATAAGAAAGATGGAAGAAATAGCAAATTAGCAAAAGCAATGAAAATGCACAGAAATTATACATATATTTTAACATCAAGTAATCTGTCTAAGAAGTTCTTTAAAGAGGCGTTTAACGCTAGAGATGAACAAATGCTAGTAATGAATTTGCCTAGAGTAGACTTTCTAAAATCTGAAAAAGAGCAAGAAAAAATGAGAATAAGATTTGTAGGAGTTTACCCAGAAACTAATAACAAAAAACAAAATATTTTATATTGTCCAACAAATAGAAAAGGACAAAAAATACCAATAGAAAATATAGTAAAAGATATTCCACTTGATAAATATAACTTTATTGCTAAGTTACATGACGGAACAGAAGTAATATATGTAAAAGGCAAAAAAATAGAGAAGACTTCAAACTTTACAGGTATGGAACTTTTACATGTTGCAGACTATATTATTACAGATTACTCGGCAATTGTATATGAAGCAGCAATTACACAAAAACCAATATATTTTTACACATATGATTATGAGGAATACCAAATAAATCGTGGAACATATATTGATTATATGAGTGAAATGCCGGGACCAATATGCAAAGATTTTAAAGAAATCATGAAAATGATTGAAGAAAATAAATATGATAAAGAAAAAGAAAAAAACTTCTGCCAAAAATATGTAAAAAATATAGAAAAAAATGCAACTAAAAAATTAGCAGAGTTAGTGTTAAATAATATGAAAGACTAAAAGGAGTAGATTTATGAAAGAGTATATGGTATCAGTTATTGTACCAGTTTACAACAATGAAAAATATATACCAGAATGTATACAATCTATAGAAAAGCAAACATATGACATTAATAAAATACAAATTGTTTTGATAAATGATGGATCTAAAGATAATAGCTTAAAAGTATGCAAAGAACTAGAAAAAGAAAACAACAATATTATTGTCATTTCTCAAGAAAATTCTGGTGTATCAGTAGCAAGAAATGAAGGCATGAAAAAGGCTGAAGGCAAATATATACTATTTTTAGATTCTGATGATATGTTAGAAAAACATAGCATAGAGCGACTAGTTGACTTTTTTGAAAAAAATAATGACAAAATAGACCTTGTAACATATCCAATGGAAATTTACACAAATGAAAAGGCAAGAGCTACAAGCCATTATCGTTATAGGTTCTATACAGAGGGAACAGGAATATATGATTTAGAAGAATCACCATATTTGGGACAATCTACTATTAATGTAATGATAAAAAATGAAAGGCAAAATCAAACTCTATTTGATAAAAATATGAATTACTCAGAAGACGAAGCTTTTAACACAAAAGTATTAATGAAAAAGAAAAAGATAGGATTTTGCAAAGAAGCAACTTATATTTATAGAAAAAATGTAGGATCAGTTACTAAAAACAAATCAAATCCTTATTACACATTTGAAAGTTTAACAAAATACAATGAAGATTTAATAGAAAATTACAAAGATGAAAAAGGAAGAATACCTAAGTATATTCAAGCAATTATATTAAACAATTTAAGATGGAGAATAAAAACAGACGAAATCTTTCCATATCATTATGAGGAAAATGAATTTAACAATGCAATTTCTAGAATAAAAAATATTTTATCATATATAGAAAATGGTACAATATTAAATATGCCAAATATGCCAATTTACCATAAGTTTTACATATTCAACCTTAAAGAATTAAACATGAAGCCATATTATGGTGATAATTCATTTGCTATTATGAGTGGTAATGAAGTTATATTCAGCAGTGAAACAATTGAAATATCTTTTATAAGACTAAAAATAAAAGATTCAAAAAAAATATATATATTAGGATGTGTAAAATCTCCTATATGTGAATTTACAAAACCAAAAGTATTTTTAAAATATAAGTTAGATGACAATGATATTATTATAAAAGAAATGAAGCTTGAAGAAGCAGGACTTTCACATTATCAATCAACAATAAAAACAAATACATTTTATAAATTTGAATGTGAGTTAAATATAGAGGACATACAAAAATTTGAATTCTATAGCACTATAGGAAATACTAAAATGACATCTGAATATAGATTTGGTGGACGAGTTGTATTTAATGATTCACTAGAAAGATATAAATTTTTAACTAAAAACAAAAAATATATTTTAGAATATAATCGAGAAATAAATGCATTTACTGTAAATAAAACTACAAAAGAAAAAATAAAACAGTTAAACAAAGAAAATAAGCTTATATATGAAAAGCTTGACCCACATATAAATATGTATAGATGGTTAGCCAAAAAAGTACATAAAAAAAATATTTGGCTATATTATGATTCGGCAAATGTATATGATAATGGATATTATCAATTCCTACATGACTTAGAAAAAAAAGATGGGATAAACAGATACTATATTTATGACAAAATGAATGAAAAATTGAAAGAAAAATTTACGCCAAAACAAAGAAGACATTTATTAAAATATGGTTCATTAAAACATAGATTGTACTTTTTGAACTCAGATAAAATTATATCGTCTGATATATCACTAAGTGTTTATTGTCCATTTAGAAAGAGTATAAAGTGGTATAGAGACATTATAAATTATGAATTGATTTATTTACAACATGGAATTTTATATGCTAACTTATTACAAATGTATGGTAAAGAATTTAATGAAATAGACAAAATTGTAATTTCATCCGAGTTTGAAAAGAAAAATCTAGTAGAAAATTATAAATATAATGAAGAAGACCTGATATGTGCTGGAATGCCACGATTTGATATAGATAATTCAAATAAATTTGAAAAAAGTGAAGAAAGAAAAATTATTTATGCACCTTCTTGGAGAAAGTACTTAGTTGGGGAATTATTAAAGAGAAATAGAAAAGCAAATTTGACTGAGATGGAAAAATCAGATTTTTATAAAAAGAATGTAGAAGTGCTAACCTCAGAAAGATTAAAAAAATTATTAAAACAATATAATGTTAAATTTGAGTTTAAATTACATCCGAATTTTAACTGTTATAAAAAAATGTTTGAGGAAAAATGCAGTGAAAATATATGTATGGGAAATGCAGAAATTAGTCCAAGCAACTATAGAATGTTAATTACAGACTATTCATCATTTCAATTTGACTTTATAAAACACCAAATCCCTATAGTATATTTTGTGCCAGACCTAAAAGAGTTTAATGCAGGACTTCACACTTATAGAAAACTAGATTTACCACTTGAAAAAGCGTTTGGAGATGTGGTATATACTTCAGAAGAACTAATTGATAAAATAGAATATTACCTAAAAAACAATTTTGAGGTAGAAGAAAAATATAAAAAGAGAATGAACAATTTCTTTTTTAGAACAGAAAATTGCAGAGAAAAAATATATAATGCAATAAGGTAGGAGGAAAATAAAATGACAGTTTTTGAAGATTTAAAATGGAGAGGGCTTATAAAAGATATATCAAGCCCAGAATTAGAAGAAAAATTAAATAAAGGTGGAATGTCTTTCTACATAGGAACAGACCCAACAGCAGATAGCTTACATGTTGGACATTTATCAAGTTTCTTAATTTCAAAGAGATTAAAAGATGCAGGACATCATCCATACTTATTAGTAGGCGGAGGAACAGGATTAATAGGAGACCCAAGACCTACAAAAGAAAGAGCAATGATTTCAAAAGAAGCAGTAAACAAAAACTTTGAAGGAATTAAAAATCAAGTACAAAGATTATTTGGATTTGATGTTGTAAATAATTATGATTGGATTAAAGACATAAATACATTAGACTTCCTAAGAGATTACGGTAAATTCTTTAATGTCAATTACATGTTAGATAAAGACATAGTAAGAAGAAGACTAGATGCAGGTATTACATACACAGAATTCTCATACATGATACTACAAGCTCTTGATTTCAAATACTTACATGAGCATAACAATGTAGATTTACAATGTGCTGGTTCAGACCAATGGGGAAATATTACAGCAGGTATAGACTTAATAAGAAAATCTACAGGTGATGAAGTATATGGATTTACAATGCCATTAGTTACAGATTCACAAGGAAAGAAATTTGGAAAAAGTGAAGGAAATGCATTATGGTTAGACAAAAATAAAACATCAAGTTATAAGTTATATCAGTTTTTTGTAAATGTAGAAGACAGTATGGTAATTGACTACTTAAAAATATATACATTTTTATCAAAAGAAGAAATTGAAGAATATGCAAAGAAAAATATTGAAAAATATGAAATAGTAACAGCACGTGCTGTAGCACATTTAAGTATTTTATTAGAATATGGACTACCTATGTTAAAAAATAATTATTATTTTATAGCTATGAAAGGAAATTTAGAAGTTGAAATAAAGGAAAGTAGTAAAGCTTTAGAAATATTAAATAGTAAGATTGAAAAAATAGAAGAATTTAAATTACCACTTGAAAATAGTAATAGAACTTTAATTAAAATCAAAAAAATAAAATCTTGTCCTAAAAAATATCCTAGAAAACCAGGGTTACCTTCAAAAGAACCTATAATATAAGTTTATGTATATTGGTTAAATGTATCTATGTAATTACAAATACAGATATAGGCTAATTATTTAGTTGTTAGGAGTAAAATATGAAAAAAACTAAAGAATATTTAGAAAACAGAATTAAAAAGCTGACAGATGAGAGAAAAAAATGCGTTTCTAAATATAATAGTAATAGGCAGAAAATAATAGAGACAAATATTATTATAGAGAGAATGAAAAGTATATCAGATGAAGCTTTAGAAATATTTTCACCTAAATTTAGAGAAACAAATACATTTAATCAGCATGAAATAAAGGAATTAGGAACCAAGATTGTTACTATAGCACAAATTAACAATGAATTAGCTGAAAATATAAAAAAAATAGATAAAGAAATATCAGAAATAAATGTTTGTTTAAAAGAAATAAGTAAGTAGTTAAAAGAAGGAATGTTTCACGTGAAACATTCCTCTTTTTATTGAAAACTAGATAAATTAACTTAAATAATCAATTAATTATAAATTGAAAATAATTAAAAACAATATATATTTACCTATATAAGTGCTTGC
>ERZ773147.1509-NODE-1509-length-24075-cov-3.662115_pt1 | contig 24075 bp, 23 predicted proteins | sample MGYA00580851_ERZ773147 | MGnify/ENA primary metagenome ERZ773147 (study PRJEB29015, sample SAMEA2737818) | human gut metagenome | biome: human gut; feature: human-associated habitat; material: faeces | place: China | collected 2012 ... | reverse complement strand
TCGTCATGAAGGAGCGGATGATGTCGGGATGGGTGACGGTCAGGGGACCGCCCTTTGCCAACTGCTCGCGGAAACGGGGTATGACGGATCCGTTGCTTCCCAAGACGTTGCCGAAACGGGTGGTGATGAAGCGGGTCTTACCGGGGTAGCGGCCTTTGCTGATGGCGACGCTCAGGCTTTGCACGTACATCTCTGCCAGGCGTTTGGAGGCACCCATGACGTTGGTTGGGTTGACGGCTTTGTCGGTCGAAACCATGATGAACTTCTCCACTCCGTATTTGACTGCCATATCGGCCACGTTGCGCGTACCGTAGACATTCGTATGGACGGCTTCGCAGGGGTTCTCTTCCATCAGGGGCACATGCTTGTAGGCGGCTGCATGGAAGACGATATGGGGATGGAAACGCTGGTAGACGTTCTCGACACGGTGGATCATGCGGACATCTCCCATGACGGGGACGAACTCGACATCGGGAAATTTCTCTTCCAGTTCCAACCGGATGTTGTGCATCGGGGTTTCGGCACTGTCGAACAGGACCAATTGCTTCAGGCCGAACCGGCAGAGCTGGCGACAGAGCTCGCTACCGATGGAACCGGCGGCTCCGGTGACCAAAACGACTTTGCCTTTCAACGAATTGGCGATCTCGGTCATGTTGATGCGGATCTCTTCGCGTCCTAACAGGTCTTCGACACGGACTTCGGGAAGGGAGTGCAACTGTATCTTGCCTCCACGGAGCTCGTCGACGGAGGGCAGGAGCAACATGCGGATCTTCTTCTTCTCGCAGAAACGGACCAGACGTTCGCTTTCTTCTTTGACGACCTCATAGTCGGTGAAGAGGATGGCCTTGATGTTATGGAGGTTCATCAGGCGGTTGAACTCGGCCTGGTCGGAGATGAAATAGACTTTATAGTTGCCTATACGCATGGAGATCCGAGTTCCGAAACGGAGAAAGCCTTCAACCTGGTAGGATGAGTTTTCGCGTAAGAACGCTTCGTTCAAGAGTGACGGATAGGATTTATCATAGCCGAAAATAAAGATTTTGTCTTTGCTGCGGGATGTCATGCTGCTCACTACAAAGGTATAGGCGGTAATGAGGAAGACACGGAAAATCGTCAGGATAAAGAAGGTGAGAAAGAAATCGATGATGCTTCCCAGCAGGAAGCCTCGGAAGGTGAAAACATCGGTTATCAAAAAGAGGGTCGGCAGGATGGTCGCTCCTTTCAGGGAAGAGGCCATGGCGATACGCCCGGTCTCGGTAAAAGCGGAGTGACGGATGATTCCTTTATAGGTCTGGCATATAAAAAAACTGACAAGGCTGCAACAGACCGATGCCAGGAATACGCTGAATACTGTCTGATTTGAATAATCGCAATCTAAAATGTAACTGATCAGAGCCAAGGATGTGACGGTCGAAAAAACAGAAAGGAACAGGTCTATCAAAAGAATTACCCATCGGTTAATGTACTTTTCCCGCGTCAGCCTCGATAATAAATAGTTGATTTTCATATAATTAAAGTATTAATAGTTCCACACGAAAGCTCGTCAGTCCCATTAATGGGTAACGTACTTGACTTGCTTTGGCACCGATCTCCCGAGATAAATGTCATTAAATCGTTTAGAAATTGTGATATTTTGTGCATCCCGCACAAAATATCATAGGCGGAAGAACGCCTATGATATTTTGTGCATCCCGCACAAAATATCATAGGCGGAAGAACGCCTATTTCGGACGACAAATAACATTTTTATTTCAGTAAGACAAAGATATTTAAAATCTTCGATATTCATTTTTTTATAATCTTAACTGCCTAATTGATAGGCAGTACCAGTATCTTTCAAAAACATATGATAATCACGTGACAATTCAAATTTAAACTTATATTCACAAGAATATTTTTCTTTTTATCACAAGCGGATACATACCGTTTTTCACCGATCATATACCAATTGATTATCTTTATTTATTGAAAAAGTTTTATTTCAAATTTTATTTAGACTATTTCTAAATAAAATTATTCTGCTTGCTCTTTATTCTGCCGTTTGAAAAGGAAAGATGATCGTTTTTGCTTTTTTCTTTGTTAACCGTTTTCGGTAAAACGCTGATTTTAAACTAATTAACATTCAATCTACCCTATACAAAAGTCCGTCAGTCCCATAAGAAATGAAGACATAACGTTCTGACTACATGAAGATTAAGCATCTTCAAAATGACTAATGAAAACGTACGTTTTTTTTAGTCATTTTATTTATAAAAGATTGTTAACCGTTGGTTTTCAAGAAACGACGTCTTATCGGATCGATCAGATTGATAAACAGAAAAATAAAAGACAAACAAAGTTTTCTGATTTCAAATATTTTAAGTATATTTGCTCCGTCAAAATGACTACCGAAAACGTACGTTTTCGGTAGTCATTTTTTTGTTGTGGGAGTTTCGTATGGGGGATGGTTTCGTTCTTCTTTTCGGAGGGGCAGGAAAAGGGGATTACGTATGGATACGAATTAGGGCGGTATCGTCAAAACGTACTTGTCTCCCACGCTGACGCGGGAACAAGGCTGTTTTGACAACACCGCCCTGAAAAAGCAAAAGAGAAGGTCTTCTTTATTCTATCGTGCTAATCGTAGAAATCATACCGAACTTTCCGTTGTCGTTCAGACTCCAGATAACTTCTCCTTTATCGTTGATCTCGAATACCTGGGGGCTCTTGGCCTCTACGGCATTCTTGTCGTGTCCTTGCCAGTTGCAGACGTACAGGCCGCCATCCTTTGCCGGAAGCAGTCCGGCAACGAAGAACAGGCGGACGCCATCGATATCGTTTTCACCGAAGCGACGGGCCACTTCGCCGTTGTCGAGGTTCACTTCCATCAGGGAATGACCGTCGCCACAGGCTACCCAATAGTTACCACCGTCCAACTCCAATGTGGTGAAAGGCGTTCCTTCGAGGCGGGTGATCTTCACCACTTCGCCTTCAGGAGAGAGCTCGCGCACGTCGGAGGTGGCAAAGAGGGGCATCAGGTAGTTGCCGCGGGCATTCTTGTTCAGTTGGCGGAACTGGGCGTGCGGATGGTCGATGCCTGTCTCGTATTCGGTACGCGACAGGATATCGCCTGCCGGGCTCACTTCCATGATAACGGCCGGATGGCCTACCCAACCCAAGAGGTAGTTGCCGTCGGGCAACACGCGGGCGGTCTGCATCTCGCAGGTATCGGGGGCGGCAATGTTCCATATCTCCCGGTGATTGCGGTCGATCAGTTTCGCTCCCCTGGCATAGGCGAAGAGGATGTTTCCGTCGGGGGTGGCGACTGCCGAGTTGCATTCCCAGCCTTTTTCAAGGGGATGCTCCCACTCTATCTGCTTGGTGTCCTTGTCGATGATCACGATCTTGTTCCAGCCGGAACCGCCCAACAGCAATTTTTCTGTCTTCTTCTCGCAAGAGGTAGCGGTCACCAACAACAGTGCGGAACAGAGGTATGTAAATAGCTTATGCATACTTAATAATTTATCAATGAATCGATCGGCTCATCATTTCTGTAAATCCTTGAACATTTCGAAACCCTGTTCAGGTGTCAGGCCTTCGTGAACGACAGCGTGGACGGCTTGGATCATCGCGGCCGGGTTTTCACTCTGGAAGACGTTGCGTCCCATATCGACACCGGCTGCACCGTCGTTGACAGCGTTGTAGCAGAGTTCGAGTGCTTCCTTTTCGGGCAGTTTCTTTCCGCCGGCGATCACAACGGGAACCGGACAGGAGGCGGCTACTTTCTCGAAGCCTTCGCAGTAGTAGGTCTTCACGATGGAGGCTCCGTTTTCGGCACATACGCGTGAAGCGAGTGCGAAGTAGCGGGAGTCGCGTGCCATCTGTTTGCCGACAGCCGTCACACCCATGACGGGGATACCGTAGCGGTTGCCCAGGTCGACTGCTTCGACAAGGTTGGCTGCCGTGAGGGCTTCCTGTTCGCCGTCGCCGGCAGAGAACATAACGGCCATGGCGGAGGCGTTGTAGCGGATCGCATCTTCGATATCGATCAGGACGTTGCGGTTCAGCTCGGTCAGGATCGTCGAACCGGCATCCGAACGGAGGCAAACGGGTTTGTTGATGTTAGCGGGAATGGAAGTCTGCAAGATACCGCGCGTACACATGATACAGTCGGCATATTGTACGAGGGGAACGATATTCAGGTCGATACGTTCCAAACCTGAAGTCGGACCCATGATAAACCCGTGGTCGAATGCCAACATGACGGCACGGCCTGTTTTCGGGTTGAAGATACGAGAGAGGCGGTCTTTCATACCCCAAGAGTAGTTAGACGCACCTTTTACATGAAAATTGTCGAATTGGGAAGTTTGTCCGAAGCCGAAATTATTCGCTTCTCTGAACCCATCCATATCTGCCATAGCTTTTTTCCTTTCTTAATTTTTAATTCTTAATTCTTAATTTCTCAAAGCGCTTGTGCGAACGATTCGAACATGCAGCTCCAAGAGGTAGCACCGCTGTCGGCATAACCGACGGAGCGTTCGCCGTAATTACGGGCACGGCCGAAGTTGGCTTTCATTTCTACGGTCGAAGCAGCACCGGCAAGGGCAGCTTTCGCTCCGGCTTCGAGGATTTCCTTGATATCGTCCGAAGGACATGCCTGGATCGCTTCCACAGCCGGGATCAGGGCGTCCATCATGGTCTTGTCGCCTTTCTGGGCTTTCGTCTGTTTCTGCACGTTGGCAAGACCGCCGGCAAACATGGCTTTCACTCCGGCGGCATCCAGTTCCGTACCGGAAGCATGGTCGCTCATACCTAAGAAGAAAGCCCCCAACAGCGTACTGGTGGAACCGCTTACCTGCAACATGACGTCAAAACCCATATCGTTCAGCATGGTTTTGAACTCCGTTCCTTTCTGGGCCGTAGCCACGATAGCGGACATGGCTGTCACGATTGCCTGACCGTGGTCGCCGTCACCGATAACGGCGTCCAGTTTAGAAAATTCGTCTTCGCGTTCTTTGATGTTCTTCAAGGCGTTGTCGAGCATCGCCTTGAAGTTTTCGATTGTCAGTTGTTTCATATTTTGTTTATTTACCGATTGTTGTCCAGTAAGGTGCATCAGCACGTTTGTTCTTCAGATAGTCGATATGATCTTCGTCGAGGATAGCCATGATCATCTGGAAACCGGCCTGTTCCTGTACGGTCAGGATTTCCTGGATGCGGCTTACGACAACCTGGAGGCCACGGGCTTCCAGTTCCTTGTAGGCCTTACGGAAGATGATGTTCAACTCCATGTGGGTAGTCGCTCCTACGCCGTTGATGATAAGCATCATCTTGTCGCCTGCCTTCGGCTTGAGCTGCTGGCAAAGCAGGTCTACCATCTCGGCAGCCGTATCGTCGGCAGATACAAGCGGTTTCTGTCCGCCACCGCCTTCGCCGTGCTGTCCCATACCGATCTCCATGATGCCCTGGGGCAGGTCGGTGATCGTACCGCCGTTCTGCGGATGCGTACAAGAGCGCATGGCAACGGCCAGAGTAGCGACGTTGTTGTTATAGCGTTCGGCGATTTCGACCAGTTCGTCAAGCGTCTTGCCTTCTTCGGCTGCAGCACCTAATATTTTATACAAAGGCACACAACCGGCCAAGCCGCGACGGTCGTTGATATCGGCACCGATACCGGCGCTGATATCGTCGTGAGTCAGCACTTGTTTCACCTTGATGCCTACACGTTCTGCCAACTGGCAAGCCATGTTCGCACTCATCACGTCGCCGGAGTGGTTCAGGACAACCAACAGGATACCGGCTTCACGCTTCATCAGCTGCAAAGCCTGGAACAGACGTTGTGCACCGGGAGCGGCAAAGATGTCGCCCACGACAGAGCAGTCCAGCATACCTTCGCCTACGAATCCGCTCAATGCGGGTTCATGACCGGAACCGCCCAAAGTCACGATAGCCACTTTGTCTTCGCTCTTCGGATTGGCACGTACGACGATGTTTTCACCACCTAACTTGACCTGGTCCGGATATGCCAATACATAACCTTCCAACAATTCGGGTGTTATCTGTTCGGGATCATTTATAAATTTTGTCTTTATGTCTGACATGGTATATTCCTCCTTTATTTAAGTATGTTATTAATGTTATTATTTGATTTCCATGATTTCGATAGCGATGCCTTCTTCTTCGATGAAAGCGATCGTCAGGTGTTCGTCGCATACGGCCGGGCCGAAGATCACCTTCTTGCCTTTCAACTCTTCCTCCAAAGAAGGAACGGTGTAGGCAATGTGTCCCTGTTTCTGTACCAGTTCGGGCAGGCAGCTACCTTCCTCGAATTTCAGGAATTCGATGCGATTCGGACTTTTGCTATAGTCTGTCAACCATACTTTCAGGCCTTCGTTAAACATAGCCCCTTCTACTTGTTCTGTCGTTACGATACCGACATGATTAAATGTTCTCATGACTAATTAATTTTAAGTGTTCGTACTATTTTTTATTCGTTATCAGTTCTCTCAACCTCAAAACATAGATGTTTCGCATTCAAAACATATATGTTTCACACCTTCGTCTTCCATCTCCTGTACGAAAGGACAGCCAAAATAACGACTACCCCCAAGGCGATATAAAGATAGGTGAATATTCCATGCACATTATCATTTTGACCGTATGAATGCATTCCGCTCAGGAAATAATTGACACCGAAGAAAGTCATCAGCACGGAAGCGAACGCGATCACGGATGCCAGATTGAACAACCAAAGGCTATTCCAGCGTTTCACCAAGTGGAGATGAGTCACTACGGCATAGACGACCATCGTGATCAGCGCCCAGGTCTCCTTCGGGTCCCACCCCCAATAACGACCCCAGGACTCATTCGCCCAGACAGCACCGAGGAAAGTGCCGACAGTCATCAGGGCAAGCCCTACCCACAACGCCATCTCACCCACAATACTCAGTTCGGTGATACGGGCTTTCAATATCTCTTTGTTCTTCTTTCCGGCGACGGACATCATCACCATATTGGTCAGCCCGATCAGGCAACTGATACCGAAAAAGCCGTAAGCGGCAACAATGACCGCCACATGGAACATCAGCCACGGCGATTTCAGGACCGGTACGAGCGGATTGATCTCAGGGTCCATCCAGTTCAGACCGGAGACGAAGAGGATGATACCGCCGAACAGGGTGGCCAGCGCGAAGGTGATCGTACTACGGCGCACGAACAACAGTCCGGCAAGGACAGTCGCCCATCCCACATAGACCATCGTCTCGTAGGAATTGCTCCAAGGAGCATAGCCACCGATATACCAGCGCATCCCCATTCCGAACATATGATAATGGAAGACGACCAGTACGCCGGCTCCTAACAGCCATACGGCAACCTTCATCCAGCGGGTCCGGCGGAACAGCATCGCGAAAGAAAGGACCAACAACAGTCCGCCCAAGACCAGATAGCCGATCTTGCAATAGCGGAAAACATCCATCTTGTTATATTTCAATTCGGCCTGCATGCGCTTCGGACTGATATCGAGTGTCTTGTTCTTGGCTTGCTGGTAGGTGTCGATCATGCCGACCACTTCATCGGCTTTCACCCAATCGCCGCTCTTCAAGCCCTCCTGCACTTCGCCTAAATACCAGTCGAAAATACGGGAGACGAACATGGAGTCTTTGCCGGTAAAGGCAGAGAGGTCGTCGCCGGGTGCATACCATTTATGATTCGGATCGTCTTCTTTCGGAAAAAGGTTCAGCATCTGGTGATTGATCAGCTGATGGAAGATGTTCAACTGCTCGTCCAGTTTCATCAGGTCCTTGTCGAAACGCGTACGCTGGGCAGGCATCTTGTTATAGGCTTCTTCCAGCTTCTCTTGCAGTTTGTAGTTGCCGTTACTGTCGAAGGCCTGGATATAGGCGCACTCGCCGTCCGTCAGGTCATAATAGGCGGCCAACTCCGGATTGGACAGGGCGATAAAGGGAACGCGCATCCACATATCGGGCATGGCTAAAAGGCTCAAAAGGAACTGGTCAGAGTTCAACTGACCGATCTTATCCGACTTATGGAGCTTACGTAGAATCTCCGAAGAGAAGGTATTGACCGGCATCATACGGCCGCTACCCGACTGGATCGGAAGGGCTCCGAAGAGGGCAGCATGTTCCGGGCTCACCGCATATTTCTGCACGGCATCGAGCATCGGGGAAGCCTTCCCGCCGGCATTTACGGACAGGGGTACGGCAAGGAGCGCAAGCAACAGGACCGTTACGTTGGTCGCCTTGCGCAATTCTTTCAGGCGGCGGCTCTGACGCATGAAGCGGGAATCCTTACCGACCAGGCAAAGGATCAGGCCGATGACCAGCAACAGATATCCGGTGTAGGTGATGTTCCGCCCCGCCACGTCGCGGTTGACGGAAAGGATGGTCCCGTGTTCGTCCTGGTCATAGGAGGCCTGGAAGAAACGGTAGCCTTTTACATCCAATACGTTATTCATAAAGATCCGCTCTTCGCGGTCTTCCCCGTCCACATGGACGATCACTTCGCTCTCGTAGGAAGAGGGACTGGCGGAACCGGGATAGCGGGTTAAGGTGAATTTCTTCAGTTCAACGGAAAAAGGCAGGGTATGAAAGGTCGTGTTATCGGAAGTGCGGACAGCAATCTGGTTGCTTGTCTCCCCTTCACGCAGATGCAAAATTCCTTCTTCGCCGAAAAGGAAAGAGGTCAAGGCGCCGAGAAGGATGATGATAAAGGCGAAATGAGTCAGCATCAGTCCCCATTTGCCGCGTTTCAGGTATTGGTGTTTGATCGTAGCCGCAATAAAATTAACGACTAAAAGGAATTGGAGCAGAAAAAACAGGGGGGAATAATAAACCATTGCTTTGGCTGTCGCTGTACCGTGATACTTTTCGATGAAAGTGGCAACGGCCAGGCCAAAGGCATAAATCAGTAACAGGACGATCGTCGTTACAAAGGAGGAGAAAAATCTTTCGAGATTTGTTTTCATTTACTTTTTTATTAGAGTTCACAGATGCGGCAAATGTACGCAGATTAATCGTTTGATGAAATAACCGGTGGCAATCTGCCACATCTGTGTCCTCTATTAGTTGATAGATATCATCTATACCTTTTCATTATCAATCTTCAATGATCATACGGAAGCCGACGTTGAACACACGCTGGTACGGATAGTAAGCCTTACGCGTATGGGAAGCCGCATATTTCGGACGGTCGATATAAGAACCGCCGCGGGCCACCTTGTATTCGGATGTCTCTTTCGTCTTCTCATTGTACGGATACGATACATAGTCGGAACGGGTCCATTCGGCTACGTTTCCGTGCATGCTGTACAGACCGAAGGGATTGGCCTCATAAGCCTTGCCGCCGACCTGGACCAGGTTACCGTCGTCCACGCTCTCTTCTTTCGGAAGGAAGGTATAGTACTTGTACCACGGGTTGGTCTTCGCCATCGGCTGCGGGTCTACACCGTAAACGGCAAACAACAGCGTTGTCTTGTCCGCCAAATTGTCCTTCTTGCCGAAGTCCGCATGCATGTCGCCATACCAGAAGTCCTGGTCGCTACCGGCGCGGCAAGCCCACTCCCACTGTGCTTCTGTCGGAAGCGTGATCTTGAGACCGGTCTTTTCGCTCAGTTTCCGGCAGAATTCCATAGCATCGTTGTAGCTGACACGGATAACAGGCTGTTCCGGTTTATTGGCCGGATATCCCTGAACCACGTGGTCTTTCCACTGCTGATCGACGAAACGGCTGTCGTGATCCGGGAAGACAACGTTGAACTGTTCGTTCGTCGTTTCCAGCTCGGCCATCCAGAAGGCTTTGTCGATCTTCACCTTGGCAGTCGGATAAGCATCCGGTTCGCCACGGTAACTACCCATCACGAATTCACCGGCCGGGATACGGACGAAATTGACTTTCACACCCGGAGCGATCTCAACCACCTTACGGGTTTCCTTCTCCTTAGCCAGCATTTCCTTGATCCGGTCAGCACCGAAAGGCCAACCTTTCACCTTCAAGGTCTTTTCCTTTACAGGAGCGGCCTTTTCAGGCATTACCGGGGTGATCGGGCCTTGTTTCTTCAGGTAGTCGGCATAGTCGGCGATTTCTTTCTTCCAGTCGACACCGGCTCCGTTCGCATACTTGTCGGTCAATTCCTTACGACGCTTGATCTGGTCGAATCCCTTATAAGGAAGATCAGTCAATACGTTCGCATTGAAATAACCCTTGTCGGGAGCGTTGTAGTCGATCCAGTTATAAAGCGTCTTCCATTCCTTATCGGTCAGTTTCACGTTGTGATGGCCTTTCTTCAGCAAGCGTACCAATTCGCTCGTGTTGGGATGATATTCGTACGGCTGCAAAACGACCATGTCGCCTTCGCCTCCCTGACGATGCACATACGGATGCAAGTTCAGATAAGACGTGCCATAACCTAGCTTGTCTTTCTTTCCACCCCGCAGGTCGAACGCTTTTCCTTCACCGTTATGACAAGCAATACAAGCGCGGTCCAGGATCGGCTGCACTTCCAGGTCAAACGTGAAAGAGCGTGTACCGCCTTCGGGCAGAGTCAAAGCAGACGGAGCTTTCTGCGAAGCGATCACACGTTTCGGGATCGCGATCTGGTTCTGGTCTTCATGACAACCGATACAGGAAACCACTTCGCCCGGCTGACCGGTCACCCAGCTTCGCATCCACTGGATAGCCACGCCGTCCTTATCCAAAGGCTGGATGGAGATCGGTGTATTGGCAGGAGCCTTGAAGATCACGGAACCGTCTTCTTCGACAGGAACCGTCCCCAACATACGCTTGATATCCCAACCGGACTGGATTCCATGCCAGTTATGGTCGGAACGAGTCTTTACATACGCATATTCGTAAGCATGCAGACGCAGAGACTTGACCGTTCCGCGAGGAATACCTTTCAGACCTTCTCCTTCGTAGATATCCTGAATAAAGAAGGTCGCTTCCTTTTCATTCAGTTTCACACGGTCGGGAATGGACGGAGGAGTCTTTGTCTTGCGCACCAGGATCGGGCTGATATAGCCTTCGCCTTCTGCCTGCATCAGACAGGTCACGTTGTCGTAGACGTCCACCAGATAGAGTCCCCACAAGGCATGCGGGTCCAACTTGGCTGCAACCAGGAAGTATTTGTCGTTCAGCGGAGTCGGTTTGATGAACTGCGGCCATACACCGTTTACCAGCTGGTCCTTGATTTCTTCTTTGATCGGACGGTTACGGTGAGGGATTTCCTGTACCATACCGGCTGTGCTCTTACGTCCCTTGGTCGGATCGAAGATGATCATACGGCCTGAACGTGCCACACCGTGGTGGCCGGAGATGATACCGACGAACGCCGAACCGTGGCCGGGCAACGGCTGCACGTCGAACGTACTGTTCGGGAACATCGCACCGCTACCGTAGAGGGCTTTGTTTTCCGTTCCGTCCGGGTTCATGTGCATTACGATACGGGAATAGTAGTGGGTCAGGTCGGTGTACTCCCAGCGGGTGTACATCACGCGGCCGTTATTCATGATGACCGGATTCCAGTTGGCATCCTGGTCGAATGTCAGGCGGCGCATGCTCTTGTCCTTCGGGTCATACAGCACCATGTTACCTACCGCATCGCTACCGTTCACACAAGGAACACCCTGGTAACCGATGTTGGAGATAGCGATCACACGACCGTCGGGCAGGTAAGTACCATCGTAGAACTCCAGATCCGGCTCGTCGTTTTCCACAAGCGGCTTGAAGCCTGTCCCATCCAGATTCACTTCATAGATGTTCCAGCGCTTGTCGTCCTGTGTCTGTGTGAACATCACACGGTCACCGTCCCAATGCAGTTTCAGGTCAGCGATGGAAGAACCGTTTTTCGGTTTGTAGACCTGACGCATCTGTATATCGCCACGCAGATTGGAGAGTTCGACGATCTCGGCATCGAAGCCCTCACGACCGGCAGATTCCTGGTTACTCCAGTTATTGGCCTGAGTCCCCAAGGAAGGAGTCATGATCTGGTGTGCCTTTGAACCTACCTTGAAACGGGCTGCCACGATCTTGTCGGCATCCAGCAACGGGTTAGCCAGCAAGATGGCACGTTTGCATTCCAATGCTTTCTTGGCATCGGCGATAGCCTGTTCGTCACCGTTATAGATGCCTTTGAAACCTTTCTTTTCGAGCCGTACCAGTTCGTTCAGCATCGGTTCGTATTTGGCGGCGTCGTAGCCTTTCTGCTTTTTCATATCGGCGAAAGCCAATTTGACAGCCTCGACGTTCAGCCATTCCAAATCGCTCTGAAGCGTGTACAGCTCCTGTACTTTCTCAACCAGTTCGAGATATTTGCGTATCTGTGTATTGAGATCTTTTTCGTTTGCGATCTGCTTTGCCACATTCGAATAGTAGGCTCCGTCCTTCAATCGGGCGATCGCATTATCCGCAGCCTGCTTTTCGACTGAGGCATCCGGGGTGATCAACCAGGTATCCAGGCCGTCCAGTACCGCACCCAGCATACCGATTTCTTCCGGATACTTGTTGTTCAATTCTTCCGCCACAAAGGTCGGAACCGTATTCAATGCCTGGAAAAACACACTTCCGCCACTTGAAGTATCATCGATACCGACTTCGGCTTCGAAACGGACATACTGGCCACCCACCGGGTATACCAACGTGCCGTTCGCATGGCAGAACACACCGTGTTTGTATTCCTTTCCAGCAATAACGATCTCATGATCGTATGCATTCGTGTTCATCTTGGGTTTTGCCCAACCGGCAACACCGTATTCATAAGGAACTTCGTCCAACCATACGGCTGTACCATCGGCTTTGATCAAACGGGCATTCGCCCATACAGCCTGGTCGTAATCCGTACCATCGGGACCACCGGCCGTTACAAGCACCAGCTTATCCACGCCTTTCAAGTCTACCACGAAAGGTTCGGCTTTCGCCTTATGCTTCATCCAGGTAGAAACGATCGGCATTCCGGATTTCTTCAGCTTTGCCTGTAATTCCGTTTTGGCTTTGACTGAAGCATCAATCCACGTTTCCGCCTTCTTCTGTTTGGGTCCGGCAGACACCATGACAGAAGAGGACAGAAAGAGTGATACTAATAAATAGTATTTGTTCATGTAATAAATTATAAGGTGTTTATTACTTATTATAACGCAGCTTTCGTGTTGGTGAAGCGCAAGCCGTCATTATCGTGGTAGCATGCCCATTCATCAACAATAGCACCTTCAGGACCAGCCATCATAAAGTGGAATGTTTCCAGTTTTTTCAGGCGAAGAACATCACCTACATTCTGTACGACGAAATTTTTGCTCTTGATCGCACCATGGGTAGCAGGGATAGCAGGAGCGTTCGGAGTCTCGTCGCCTACTTCAGAGAAGTTGTAAACCCATCCCTTTTCTACCATCCAGGATTCATGTTTAGCCGGGAATTTGGTCTTTACATGCGCATGTTCGGGGATCATCTGTCCCGGAAGCAGGTAGATCGCGTGAGCGAAGTAGCCGTATTCAGGATCGTTGACCCAGAAAATACCACCCATACCCACGTTTTCAAAATCACCCAGACCGAAATCAGTCACCCACATGTCCTTAGCCATCAGTTCGGTGAAAGGAACACCGTAGAAAGCGAACATGTCTTTCATTGCTTCCATAGCAACATCCTGTTGGAACTTGCCGTCTTTGTAGAAATCGGCATTTGTGTACTTCTTTGAATACTTCATTTCTTTATTAATTTTACAGTTAGCATTGTTGTTACATTCATTCTTGCAGTCGTTTCCGCACTGTTCGGTGCATTGTCCTTCGCCTGCCGCTGCGCAACAGGTAGCCTCGCCAGTAGATGTTTTGCCGTTACATGCAGCCATCGAAAGCAGGAGGGCTCCCATAGCGGCCGATTTCATAAGATTCTTTTTCATTTTTTCTCTTGTTTATTTAGTTAGTAATATTTGTTCTGTACCTATTTCCTACCGGAGAAACTTTGTTTCCATAGGGTGAAACGACTGTTTCCATACGAGGAAACTTTTGTTTGATGCCTATGAAACGTTTACTCGATGGCGATCCCTTCTATTTCGATCAATAACTCATCCCGGCAAACGTCCGCCCACATATAAGATATGGGGATATTCAAATTATATCCTTCCAGCAGTTCGCGTGCCTCCTCATAGAAGGATTTCTCTTTCAGATAGACACGCAGCATTTTCAGTTTCGCCTTACCAATCAGCTGGCCGATGTTTTCCATCGTGATATGGAGCTGGCGTCCGAGCCCTACTCCAACCAGGCTTTCCTCCCCGCGGATAGCTGCCGTACCGGAAATATAAACGATCCGCCGGTCATCGAAAGTCATGCTTTTGGCCCGTTCGAACTTCGGAGTGGCTTTCTTCTGCTGGGCAGCTTCGAGGACCTGGTCCGAATAGGCGTGGGCGGCTATCTGCAATTTATTGTCGATCGGGGTGGCATAGCATTCGGAATGGGCGAACACGGCCGCATCCAAATCGACCAGTATGCCTCCCAAGTTGGCCCCGATACCGGTAGCAGCCGGATAACCGTTGCTCCAGTCCGTCTTTCCATAGAAATCGGCACGGGCGTTGTTGAACATCTGGTAATGCTGGTCCGGCCCGTCGAAGCGGGTGATCTGCTCGATGTAGTTCCACTGGCGGATGATGCAGTTTACGGGGAAGCCTTCCCGGCGCATCACCTCTCCCATCATGTGGAATACTTCGGCGGACTGCTGCTGGATACCGAAGTTTATCACATCCCCATGGAGGCCACCGGCAAAGAGGAAACGGCCATCGGCATTTTCCAGTACGACATACGGGAAGCCGCCGTGACGGCGGAAGGTGATATGATCGTCTTCGTCCGCTTTGTAGCTATGGACTTCCAAGATCAGTCCGGCATTCAGAGGTGGCTGGGAAACATAACTCAATACCGGTTCATGATTCCCATAAAACTTACGGATTTTCTCACGCAGCATGATGCGGCGGGAGACGTATTGTTCGTTGTCGTTCGGCATGCCGAAGAATGCCAAACGGAGAATCTGTTCGTCTTGAGGCAACTGTGCCAGCAGGGCGTCTACCATTTCACCGAAAGTAGCCAGTCCGGTCGTATAAATATTATAATGTATTTTATCGCAATAGTTCATAAAGAGTTCACATATTCGGTTAATGCTTCGATATCTTTCTCTGAAACTTTCTTCTCGATGCCGTGTTTATGGACACTGAACACTTCCTTCATGGTAGCGGCACGTCCGTCGAACAAATAGGGAGCCGTACGCCACACTTCACGCAAAGTCGGAGTATCCCAACCTTTTTCGAACTCTATATCCTCACCTATGCGGTGGTATTTCATATCCGTATAATAAACACCGCTATGGCATTCCCCGCATTTCAGCTTTTCGAAAACCTTTTGCCCTTCCTTTGCCAAATCAGACAGCTCGCCATTCACCAAGTAAGGACTGGGCACGGGACGAAGTGATTTCAAATAGGCATCCACACAAACAGCATCTTCTTCCGAAACTTCAAAAAACTGGATGAAGTTGAATCCTGCCCGCACAGCCCGTTCCGCATGTTCACGGATACCGGAAATCATGTTGGGAGGAGTCACATGACTAAAGAGCATGCTCTTGCAGTTCTTGGAGTTGCCGACACCGTCGTTCATCAAGTCCCAGTTCATGCCATCCGTTCGTCCGTCTCCCGGATGGCAGCCATTACAACTCTGCCAATTCTGGAAGCAGTGCGAAGCATCGTTGAAGTAGCGTTCACCCTTGTTTTCAGCCGTTTCTTCACGTCCGGGATTCAGTTCGACAGACGTCACTTCGTTCGTATTGATATCCATGATGTTCAGGATATCGGCAAAGTAAGTCGGGATAATCAGCTTGTCACCGTTCAGGATCATATTGCGAGGACCGTTCCCCTCCAGCGGGATACGTTCGCGGAGGCCATACAAGAAAGTCAGGTCGTAGTCCAACACCGCCTTATTGGGATAGTTCAGAAATTTCTCCAACATCGCCTTATGGTCAATCACGCTGACCTCGTGCGTTCCCGAATGGGAGATGAAAACAGACTCGTCGTTGCAGGCAATGCTCCAGATACCGGCCGCACCCCGTTCGGGTTCATCCACGACGATGGCTCCCAGGAACTCCTGCTTGTCGACATCGATCACGCTGAAAGCACTCGTGTTCATCCATCCCTGCTGCAATTGAGATGTAGGGACGGTGAAACGCCCCAAGTTGTGCGATACATATATATATTTGCCGTCGGGAGTTATACAGATTCCCCGAAGGGCATTGCTTCCGTTTGCCAACTGGATGTCCTTCACCTTCGTGAAGCCATCCATTTCGATGACGGATACACACGCGGCCACATAATCGAGATCAGCCCGCTGTGCAGGAAGGAAGTTCGTGACGAACATATATTTGCCGTCCTTGCTGAACACGGCGGACTTCGGTTCGCGCAATGCCTTCACCGTACGCATCACCTTCCGCGCAACCGGATCGATTTCGGAGATCGTAGTCTGGAACTGGTTACATACATATATATGCTTCTTGTCCGGACCGAACATCGGATGACATGCTCCCGAACCGGTCGGAATAGAAGCCTCCACCCTGCCCGATTCGAGCGAGAGGATCTGTAAATGGCCTGTCGTTCCGAATGTAGTCACATATGCCTTGTCGCCATCCAAAAGGATACCCGTAGGCGCTTCGTCCATCGGGAAAGAACGCAACAATGTCTTGCCATCAGGCGAAAAAACATCCACCCGCTTTACTCCTTTATCTGTCATCAGCAACTCACCTTTGGCGTTCGCCACGACATCTGTCGGGAAGAACGGTGGGTTGCCTGCTGAAGCAAAGGAGATGCAACAGCAGGCAAAACAAGCCACCAGTGAGTTTTTAAACATGTATTTTCGTGTGTTCATGGTATATTATATTTTTTTTGCTTTACTATATCCCAACTCAAGAGAAATCGTCTGGGCCACTTTCCTTATACAGTCTGCCGAAACACGTACGACCTCTTTCGACAGCCGGTCCTTAGGGCCTGAAATCCAAATTGCCCCGCAAGGATAACCCGTATAATTAAAGATAGGCGCTCCGATGCAAATCACACCGTTCAGTTCTTCCTCATTATCCATGGCATAACCCAATTTCCGGACCTTCTCAAGTTCCTCCAGATAAGCGTCACGTGTAGTAATAGTCCGGGCGTTGTAGCGTGTAAATTCCATATAAGACAAATATCGGTCCCGGACTGTATTCGGCAAATAAGCCATGATAGCCTTTCCCGGAGCCGAACAATGCAAATCGAAAGGTTTTCCCGGCGAGAGGATAAAACGGAACGTATGATGTCCCTGGGCCTGCTCGATAAAGATGCCTTTCCGGTCTCCCAACACGCCGAAACATGCTGTCTCTTTCACCTGATCGCGCAAATCATGTAAACGAGGCAGAACCGTTTCCAGCAAATTGTGCTCGTTCAACGATCTGAATCACAAAGTTAGTAATTTGCGGGACAACTTGTATCGTTTTGTATCTTCATTATAAATCAAATAGTCCAAACGCACCAACGTATTCAAAATACGATAGGCCGTAGTTTGGGATATATCAAGATCCGACTTGATTTCCTGAAGCGTCTCACCCTGGGTGCGAAGCGACAAGTACTCAAGTACGGCAATCCCTTTTTCGAGATTCGGAACCTTGTAGTTCTCTTCTGCTTTTTCCATATTTGGAATAACGCTTTCCATATTTGAAATATTGTTTCAGATTTGAATCAAATATAAAAGAGAGCGCATAAATGCAAGCAGGATGTTTGTAAAAATTAGTTAAGTATGTCGTAAAACACATTATAGTTGAAAGGTGAAAGTGAAAATGCAAATAGCAACTTTCAACTCTTCTTGTAGCTGACGATGGCCAGTATGTTAAAGAACACTACGAACAGGTAGATGATCCCCCTATTGCCTACCGACATCAACCCATATACAAGCCAGGCGATACAGGTACCTGTCGTGAGCAGGATAAAACCAATAATCCAATAATGTTCCAATATGTCTGACACACGCATCAAAAGCAATATAAAAAAACAGGAGCGCAACAGCTACACTCCTGTTTTAATATCTTTTAGAGATAAACCAAATCTTACTTATCTATTGTACGGGCGGGAACACCTTCGAAAGTCATTTTAACAGGATTTATAAATCCGTTCTCATCGAAAGTCATCCGGTCGATACAAGTCACACGGTGGTCGCGAGTATTGTCGTTCAGCGGGCGGCGATGGTAGACGATATAATAATCTTCAGTATTCGGAACATGCAATACGGAATGATGCCCGGCTCCTCGCGCGATTGTCGAATCCTGCTGGAGAATCGTGGCGATACGATTGAAAGGTCCGAAAGGCGAATCGGCAATCGCATAAGCGACACAATAATCGGGACCTGTCCAGCCCCCTTCGCTCCACATAAAATAGTACTTACCGTTCTTCTTGAACATGAACGGACCTTCCACATATTTATCCGGTGTCACTTCCTTGTAGACCGTCCCGTCTTCAAAAGGAACCAACCCGGTGAAATCGTCGTTCAGGCGAACGACATTACAATGTCCCCAACCGCCGTAATACATATAGTAGCGGCCATCATCGTCACGGAAAACGAACTGGTCGATCGGCTGTGCCCCGTTTACGATCTCGTTGATAAGCGGTTTGCCTAACAGGTCCTTATACGGACCTTCCGGGCGGTCGCTGACGGCAACCCCGATTCCTCCTACTTCACCTTCATGCACGTCGTTGGCCCCGAAGAAAAAATAATATTTGCCATCCTTATGGATGATAGACGGCGCCCACATGGCTTTCTTCGCCCATTTCACGGCGGAGGTATCGAGCACAGACGAATGTTTCGTCCAGTTCACCAAATCCTTGGATGAAAAACAGTCGAAATAAGTCTGCTTCTCATACGCATCGCTCCAGGTCGGGAAAACCCAATAGGTATCACCATAAATGATCCCTTCCGGATCGGCATACCAGCCCTCGAATATCGGATTACCACTGGTCACGACATCAGCAACAGCCTTCTGTTGCTGTTTCGGCTGTCCGCACGAAACTAATGCGGCAGCACACAATAGCACATATAAACTTTTTTTCATTTATGAGTTAGATTTTTTCTGTTCCATATTCTTAGCCAACCCCCCTTCGGATGTTTCCTTATAGAGACTCGGCAGGTCGTTTCCGGTCTGACGCATCACTTCCACCACCTGGTCGAAACTTACACGGTGCTTGCCATCGGAGAAATTGGAGAAGGTGTTCGCATCCAGCGCACGGGCTGCCGCAAAGGCATTGCGTTCGATACAAGGAATCTGTACCAACCCGCAAACCGGGTCGCAAGTCAGTCCCAAGTGATGCTCCAGCCCCATCTCGGCCGCATACTCGATCTGTGCAGGCGTCCCCCCGAACAACTGACTGGCCGCAGCAGCAGCCATCGCACAAGCCACACCGACCTCTCCCTGGCATCCTACCTCGGCCCCGGAAACGGATGCATTCGTACGGACCACATTACCGAACAACCCGGCTGTCGCCAACGCACGCAAGATACGGGAGTCACGGAAGTCGCGGGACTCTTTCAGATGGTAAAGCACAGCCGGCATGACACCGCACGAACCGCAGGTCGGGGCCGTCACGATCTTGCCTCCGCAAGCGTTCTCCTCGGAAACGGCCAGAGCATACGCATAGACCATCCCACGGCTTTTGATACTGCTGCCGTAACCTTTGGCACGGATCATATAGTCGGATGCCTTACGCCGGATTCCCAGACCGCCGGGCAAGATGCCTTCGGCTTCGAGGCCATTACGGACTGCTTGTTGCATCACTTCCCATACTTCGGCCAGATAGTCCCATATCTGCGGACCTTCGCACTGTTCGACATATTCCCAGTAGGAATGGCCGGTTTTTTCACACCAGGCCTGTATATCCTTGATAGTATGCATTTCGTAAACCTGGCCCTGCGTCAACTCGTTGTAGGTTTCGTTTGCCAACGTCCCTCCCCCGATACTGTAAATCGTCCAGTTATCCAGTTCCTCTCCGCTTTCGTCAAACGACTGGAAGAGGATGCCGTTCGGATGAAAAGGCAGGAACACCTTCGGTTCCCAAGTGATATTGGTCTTGGCCACCGGGCTCAACACTTCGAGAATTGCCGCATCCGTCATGTGGCCTTTGCCTGTAGCCGCCAGGCTCCCATAGAGCGTAACATTAAAACGTACGGCTCCCCGATTGCGTTCCAGGAACATCCGGGCAGCACGCATCGGCCCCATCGTGTGGCTACTCGACGGGCCATGACCGATCCGGTATATCTGTTTGATTGATTCCTGATAATGGTGTATCGTCCCATCCCGCAGATTGCGGGCTTTCATGTCCAGCACATACTCTGCAAATCCATCCGCAAAGGTCTTTTCTGCGGGGAAGCACATCCTCATTTTCTTCATCAAAATCCCTCCAAAAACGCAAAAACGGGAAGCATGTCCTCTCTCATTTCTTTGAAAGGACATGCTTCCCTGTTTTCTTTTTGCGAATTGCGGAATTTGAAACTTATCCGCCTCAAAAGCAAGGGGTTTTCCTTACTTCTTCATAGCCTCTTCGACTGCGACGGCCACGGCGACGGTGGCGCCGACCATGGGGTTGTTGCCCATGCCGAGGAAGCCCATCATCTCGACGGAAAATCCACCTGACGGTGGATTTTTGCAAGAGTCGCCGGGACGTTCTGAAAGAGGAAATCCGCCAATTCGTAAAACAGGAAACATGTCCGTCCTGAAACTATGACATGCTTTGCCTATGGCACTACTATATCATACGCCTTGTTCACGAAACAAGGTGTTCCGGCATTTTCGGACAACTACAATTATTATAGATCATCTTCCATCATCCAACAGCAACTTGAAAGAACATTCCCCATCTTTGTATCATCTGAAATCAAATCATAAAAAGTTTAAGCACTCTGCCGTTATACGGGAGAGTGCTTCTGCTATCATAAAGTCATAAAGTTGAAGGGAGGAACGCGATGAAATAAGGTGAAATCATAAGGGTAGCGACCAACGCTGAAAGGAGTATTCTTCTATGAATGCACGTTCTTTATTTGCTTATGATTTTTCCAAGCGTTCTATCATTGCAAGTGCAACCACACTGAAAAAAGCCCGCAATCCGCAGAGTGCAGAATGTAAAATGCTTCTGCAAATGCTGTCCGAACATCCAAATTTCAAGGTTGCCGAAAAGGCCATCCAGAAGAAGGCCGGGAAGCAGACCTATAAAGGGCTGACGTTCGGCACAATGGAGGACTATATCCGAACGCAGACCAACAGCAAAAAGCAGATGGAGGTCTATCAGGCTGTCCGCCGTATGGCGAAGATCAAGGGCAAGGAATATGCCCTGACCAAGCACTGGTTTTTACAATCCTATCCCGACTACAAAGAAAAGGCAATCGCCCAGCAGGAGCTTCACGCACTTCTTCCAAAAGAAGAAACAAGTGTGGTATCGCTTGCGAACGCCGCAAATCTTTGATGGCGGGAGGGCAAAGCAATGCGTAAGCCGTATGTAGTAGATTTTGCTTCCAAGACCATTACCATGACCGCAGAGTTTGAAAAGGCTATGAGCGACCCCAACAGCAGTGCATATCAGACGATCCAAAAGCTGTGTGCCGATTTTCCGGATATGCGGATCGTCAGACGCACGCACCGCAAGCCTGTCCGCTATGTCAGCAGGCAGGGCGATGTGTCGGCGTGTAATCCCTATAAGAATCTGACATATTCCCGGATGGAGCAGTTCATGTCTGCCCTTCCCAACAGCACAGAATACCGCAAGCAGTATGATTTTCTGAAACGGACGGCATCCGGCGTCCAGACCAACGGATACAGTATTGTGCGGAATTGGTTCGTTGCCCAATTCCCCCTCTACCGCAAAGACCCATTGTTCTATCTGACCGGTGAACCCACAATCGTGTCTGCCGTTGATTTCCTGAAAAAACAGGAAGCAAGAAAGCAGGGTGCATGAAAAATAAGTCAGACATTTAACAGTTCTTATTCTTAATGAGTATATTATCCGTTAAATGTCTGACTTAAAATGGGAGGATAAAATGCTGGAATGTAGAACATATACCTATGCGGAGCTGTCCGAGTTGTTCGGGACGCGGGATTCGCAGGGCATCAAACGCAGGCTAAACCGTTTGGAGATTGCATACACCACGCAAGGACGGGGCACAGCTCTTCAATTCACGCTTACGGAAATATGCAAGCCATTCAAGGTCTATTGCATACTGGACTTCGGCTTTTCCCCACAAACAGATTTCACAAAGCTGGCCTTTTTTACTTACTATCTGCTATGCGACGATGAATTTCAGCAGTTTCCAGTTGTTCAAATGGAAGAACGTTTGAGAGCTGACGGACATACCTTGTCGCGGCAGACCATCAAAACGTATCTTTCGCACTTTGAAGATGCCGATCTGATTTGCCGTGGAATACGTTTCACCTATTATTTTGCTGTTGGCAAGTCCCATAAAAATACTGACGAAACAACATACAAGCGTGCGTGGGCGGAATACTGGGAACGCATTCATCAGGGTTGTCCGTGGGAACAGGCAATCGGTGAGATGTGTGCCACCTATGGCGGCGTAGCTCGAAAGCATCCGCAGCTTGTTTTGAACGCCTTTTACAACCATATGTATGGACAAATAATAGACTGGGCGTTGGAAGCTATGAACGTGGAACCGGACAAATCAGATTGATTTGTCCAGTTCACTTTTTATATAGGAAAAAGGAGAAAACACGATGCTAGAAAAGAATGTGCCGGACTATTACCCGGCTATGTATCAGGACGGCTATACCCCAACAGAGATTTTAGCCGCAATGCGTCAGAAGATGCGTCGGGAAGCCCAAGAGCGGCAGAACGCTGGTCTTTCCAACGTTCACTTTACCATAGAAACGAAGGTGAAAAAATGAAAGTTGACAACACCGGGCGTGAAAAGAACCGGAAAAAGAAGCAGTAGTCCCAGCTTGAAGCGATGATCTTCTCTGTCATTCGGGCGAGTGTCAAGGCTACGGTCGATGAGGCGATGAAGGAAATTTTCAAGGACTTCAAATAAGCAGAACGCGGTTTTCAGTCAGACAATTAACAGAAATAAAAGTATTGTTTATCTGTTAAATGTTCAACTGGAAACCGCTTTTTCTATTTCCGCAAGCCGTGATTTGAAATTACAAGGCCGGTTCAAAATTCTTTCAGCCACGCCAGCAGGACGCAGGGCAAATAAAAAATAGTTTGCCCGGAATACACCCCCGTCCGCGAAAGGGGCAGGTGAATTTGCTGAACAGAACCGACGCAAAAACCGCCTGATTTCCGCCTCTTAGGAACGCAGGAAAAAGTGTCCGCGAAATCAGTTGTTTTCTTGGACGTATTCCATCAAGTCCCCCGGCTGACATTCCAACAGCCCACATATACGTTCAATATTCTCCCAAGATAAGCCCTTCCCTTCTCTTAACTTTTGGAGTGTGGATTGGCTTAGTATATTTTCTTTCCGCAGAATGTAAGTTGTGTATCCTTTTGCTTTCAATGCCTCTAAAACATCAATCTTAAATTGCATTGGCATAAAACCGCCTCCTTTTCCATTGTCCTTATTTTATCACAGAACATGCACGAAAACAAGTGTACAATTATCACAGAAATATAGTCGAATTATCGTGCATATTGCCAATTGAATATGCACGAAACATAGTCTATAATATAGACAGTTGATAGAGATGACCACCAACCAAATGATAATCCAAAAGGAGAACGACAAAATGAGCAAGAACGAAATCGTGAGCATGATTGAAACCATGAACAACTACGATGAACTGGCTGCCAAAGCTAAGGCAAAGGCGGACGCCATCCGCGATGCACTGAAAGAGGAAATGCTTCGGCTGGATACCGAGGAACTGAACGCGGGTGCTTATATTCTCCGCTACACCAACATCATCAGCAACCGGTTCGACACAACCACCTTCAAGCGTCTGTATGCCGACCTCTACAAGGATTTCACAAAGGCGGTCAGCAGTCGGCGGTTCACAGTCAGTTGCTAAAATAACATACGCTCCACGGGTGATACAAAGACCGTGGAGCAGAAA
>ERZ773147.1504-NODE-1504-length-24137-cov-39.152562_pt1 | contig 24137 bp, 17 predicted proteins | sample MGYA00580851_ERZ773147 | MGnify/ENA primary metagenome ERZ773147 (study PRJEB29015, sample SAMEA2737818) | human gut metagenome | biome: human gut; feature: human-associated habitat; material: faeces | place: China | collected 2012 ... | reverse complement strand
ATCGACGAGGACATCGCAGAGGGTGGTCAGTTCCAGGGAATGACCGTCCACACCCGTTTCCCGCCGGAGCCTAACGGCTATCTGCATATTGGCCACTGCAAGGCGCTGACCATCGACTTCGGCACCGCCGAGCGGTATAACGGCCTGTGCAACCTGCGTATGGACGACACGAACCCCACCAAGGAGGACGAGGAATTCGTGGAGGCCATCAAGCAGGACATCCACTGGCTGGGCTTTGACTGGGGCGACCGCTTCTTTTACGGCAGCGACTACTTTGAGGAGGACTACCGCCAGGCGGTGCTGCTGATCAAAAAGGGGCTGGCCTATGTGTGCCAGCTGACACCGGAGGAGTTCAAGGCCAACCGCGGCGACATCGGCATCCCCGCCGTATCGCCCTACCGGGATCGGCCCATCGAGGAGAGCCTGGACCTGTTCGCCCGTATGCGGGCCGGGGAGTTCCCCAACGGCGCCATGACGCTGCGGGCCAAGATCGACCTGGCCAGCGGTAACTTCAATATGCGCGATCCGGTCATCTACCGTATCAACCACATGAGCCACCACCGGCAGGGAAACAAGTGGTGCATTTATCCCATGTACGACTTCGCACATCCTATTCAGGATGCGCTGGAGGGCATCACCCACAGCCTGTGCTCGCTGGAGTTCGAGGCGCACCGGCCCCTGTACAACTGGGTCATCGAGCACTGTGATCTGCCTGCCCATCCCCGGCAGATCGAGTTTGCCCGGCTGGGCATCGACCACACGGTGATGTCCAAGCGGAAGCTCCGCAAGCTGGTGGAGGAGAACTATGTCTCCGGCTGGGACGATCCCCGGATGCCCACGCTGTGCGGTCTGCGCCGCCGGGGATACACCGCCGCCGCCATCCGCAGCTTCTGCGAGCGCATCGGCGTGGCCAAGTCCCCCAACACCATTGAGTACGGCTTCCTGGAGCACTGCCTGCGGGAGGACCTGAACGCCCACGCGGAGCGAACCATGGCGGTGCTGCACCCGGTGAAGCTGACGGTGACCAACTATCCCGAGGGCAAGAGCGAGGTATTCACGGTGGAGAACAACCCCACCGACCCGGCGCAGGGCACCCATGAGATCACCTTCTCGCGCCATCTGTGGATCGAGGCGGAGGACTTTATGGAGGTGCCGGTGCCCAAGTACAAGCGACTGACCCCCAACGGTCCGGAGTGCCGCCTGAAGGGCGCGTATCTGGTGCAGTGTACCGGCTGTGTGAAGGACGCGGACAGCAACGTCACCGAGGTGCTGTGCACCTATGATCCGGAGTCCAGCGGCGGTGATCCCGCCGACGGCCGCAAGGTCAAGGGTGCCACGCTCCACTGGGTGGACGCGGAGAACTGCATGGATGCGGAGGTCCGGCTGTACGACAATCTGTTTTCCGACGAGCAGCCCGACGGCCCGGACAAGGACTTCCTGGATTGCCTGAACCCGGAGAGCCTTACGGTGCTCACCGGCTGCAAGGTGGAGCCGGAGATGCGGAAGGTGGCGGAGGCGTTCGACAAGCAGGCCGACCGCACCGGCGTCAACGCGCCCACGTTCCAGTTCATGCGTGTGGGCTATTTCTGCCTGGACAACCGCGACAGCTCCGCGGCGCACATGGTGTTCAACCGCAGTGTGTCGCTAAAGGACAGCTTTAAGAAGTGAAGAAAAGCACCCCTCCGGGGGTGCTTTTTTTCATGGAAGCGAGACGAAAAAAGCAGCACCGGGAGGCGCTGCTTTTTCATGTGATTTAAGCGCCGGACCTCGAAGTCTGTCTCGGCCAGGGTGCTGTCGGCGGTGCCCACCTGAAGGGTCACGGTAAAGATGCCCGAAGCGCTGTCGTAGCGCAGACTGACATCGCGGACCCGAAGACCCCGGGGATAGGCGGCGCTGCTGAGCAGCCTGGTGCTGCCCAGGGTGAGCTGGCCGTCGGTATCCACCTGAAAGGCGGCGCCCTCGCCCTCCACGCTGCCCAGATCCTGAATAAAGATGTGGTCCAGGCTGCCGTCCGCGCCGGGGGTCACGGTGCCGCAGAAGCGCAGCTTGTCGCTGATAACGCTGGTAAGGGTGGAGCACAACTCCTGGGCCTCGGACAGCTGCATGGAGCTGTTGTAGGTGCGGCCGGCGAAGCGGACGCCCACGGTCAGCAGGGCGCTGACGAGCAGGACGATGAGAACAGCGCACAGCAGCTCCGTCAGGGTGAAGCCGCGGCGGTCACGAAGCTTGTTCATGGCGTGACCTCCTCATAGTAGAGGCAGCCGTTGTTCTCATAGACCTGCACGGTGGTGCGGCCGCTGCGGGTGCCGCCGCCGGAGGCGGTCAGGGCGGCGGTGCTGTTCGACACCGCGCTGCTGTAGTGGAAGGAGATGTCGGCGGAACGGACCTTAGCGTTGATCTTGGCGGCGGAAACGGCGGCGGTGGTCAGAAATACGAAGGTCAGTACAATGATCAGGATGGAGACCAGCGTCTCTACCAGCGTTTCGCCGCGGGTGCTGTTCAGCTTTTTGATACGACCGCCTCCTTTTCGATGGTGGCGTTGTCCGGCGACCAGGAGATCGTTGTTGTGGTCGTGGTGACGTCGCGGACCCGGAGATCGCCGCCGCTGACGGTGCTGACAGTGGGATCGGCCTTGTTTTCGCGGAGCGTCAGCACCAGGCGGCAGTCACTGTCGCCGCCGTCGGCCAGGTGCAGGACGATGGTGATGTCGTAATTGGGCGCCATGGTAAAGACGGCGGAGACATTGTCCAGCCCGTCCACGGATAGGGTGATGGTGTCGGTAAAGCTTTTGCCGCTGTCCCTGTCCACGGCGGCCTTGCCGGCCTTGAGCCATGCGGCCGTAAACCCGGTGGGTGAGGTCGTTTCGCGGCTCGTTTCGGTGGAGGTGTCATCGGTATAGGTGGTTTTCACCGTTTCCTGGACAAAGGAGGCGTTCAGGATATCATCACGCAGCAGACGGGCCGCAGAGCTGACCGTCAGATACGCCTGCCGGGCAGCCCGGTCATTCTCCAGACGGCGGGCCGAGGAGGTGGCGGCGGTGAGGATCACCGCACTGACCATACTGGCCGCCAGCAGCAGAAGGAGGGCCATCATCAGCGTGGCGCCCTGTTGGTTTTTCAGTTTGTGCACGGGAGGGCCTCCTTTCTGCGGTGGGTCATGGAAGGGTGTCCGGTGACGGCTCGGGCGTGGGATCGGTGCCGGAGCTGCTGCTGTCCGGGGCGGATGGATCGTCGGAGGGCGTGTCCTCAGGGTCCTTGCTGCCGGAAGCGGGGATATCGGCGTCCGGGACGGTGGGGGCGCCGCCGCTGTCCGTCGTTTTGGGCACGGCGGTGAAGGCCGTGTCGGCATACAGCGGCTGGGTGATGTCCGGGGTCCAGCTGATACCGGCCTCGGGGATGTTGTGGTCCGCCAGCAGCTGTCTGAGGGCCTCCACCGAGGGGGCGGAGCCGTAGGGGACAGACAGGGGGAGCGCCTGCCCATCCACCAGGAGGGTGGCGGTGACCCGGGTGTCCTCCTCCGTCAGGGTGTAGGGAATGGAGAGGGTGAAGGTGTGGTTTTCGGCGTCCGTGAGGGTGACGGTGAGCGTCACGGGGCCGGGCTGCCTACCCTTGACGGTCAGGGGACGGTAGGTGAAGGCGCTGGTGGTGTCCTCCGCCGGTATGCCCACGGTGACGCGGAAGTCGTCGTTCTCGGCGCGGAACACGTCGGGATGGAGGACGGAGGTGTCCTCGTCGTTGGAGAGGGGTATGGGCTGAAGGACGTACTTCTTGGTATCAGTGTCGCTGCCGGAGGTGACGGTGACGCCGGAGACGGAGAGACCGTCAAAGGCGGCGGCGCTGCCCCGGCTGTACAGGTACAGCTTGGCACCGGCGTAGGCGGGGTGGTCGGAGTACGGCGCGCCGGAGGGCACGTCGTCCGTGAAGGCTGTGCCGTCCCGGTTCATGACGCCCTGCTGATAGACAGGGGGGTCGCCGGAGGTGTTGGCGATGCCCAGCACGCCCTGCATACGGACGGGAAGCACAAGGGGCAGCTGGCTGGTGAAGCTCTCGCCCGCCGCGTTGGTGTAGGTGGCCTCTACGCGGGGGAGATCCTCGCCCTCACCTACGGCGGTGAGGGTGACCTTCTGGTCGTCGGTGGCCGCCGAGGCGGTGATGTAGTTGCTGCCGGCGCTGGGGATGACCCGCCATTTAACGCCGGAGAGGGTGCTGCCCTTGCTGTCGGAGGCGGAGAGGGTCAGGGTGGCGGTGTCGCCGACGAAGAAGTCGTCGCCGGGCAGGCCGTCCACGGAGATGTCCAGCGTGGAGGTGACGCTCACCAGCAGTCGGGCGGTATAGTCACCCAGCGTGGCGAAGACCTCGGTAGAGCCGACCGACAGGCCGGTGAGGGTCACGGCGTAGCTGTGCCGGACGTCCGCCGGGGGCGTCTGTGCCTGCGGTACGGAGACGTCCACGATGCCCTCGCGGGAGCAGGTGATGACGGGGACGGCGTCAGCGTCGGTGTCCTGGGTGAAGTGCAGCGACAGTGTGACGCTGGGGGTGGTGATACGGTCCAGCGAAAGGACGCCGCTGCTCCAGTACAGGCCGCGGGAGGGCCATTCGCCGTAGTGCAGGCAGGCGGTGCCCTGGGTCAATACGGTGGGGAAGGGGTAGTCCTGTCCGCGGAGGGCTGCCGCACTGCCGGGGAAGCTGTATTTGCCGTGGGCCGACTGGCCGTTTTCCTCCGTGGTGACCCAGTGGAAGCTGCCGTCGTCGCTGCCGCCGTTCAGCAGCGCGGTGAAGCGCTTTCCGTCGATGTCCGCACGGCCGGACATCTGCTCGTAGCTCAGGGCAGTAAGGCCGTTGATGGTGTAGGGGCTGCTGCCGGTGTTCCATGTGTACTTGGACAGATAGCTCAGTTTGCCACAGAGCATATCCATCCGCGCGGTATCGGTGCTCAGCAGGGTGGCCAGGGAGTAGTAGGTGTACTGTCCATTGGACTTGGTGGACTTGCCGTAGAAGGTGGGGAGGCTGTTGAAGGAGATCGCGGCGCTGCTGTCCAGGTAGTAGCAGTTGTTGATGGTCAGCTGTGCGGTGCCGCCGTTCACACCGGCACGGTCGGCGATGCTGCCGATGAGGGAGATGCCGGTGATGGTGCCCTCCATGGCAGGGAAGGTCATGTAGGTGTAGCAGTTGTTGTAGGTGGGTTGGCCGTCCTTGCTGCCGGAGAAGTTGGAGAAGGTGGCGGAGAAGCCGCTGCCGCCGATGCCGCCGATGTACACGTAGGTGTCCGGGCCGACCTCCGCGCCGCCCTGGGTCATTTTGACGGATTTAGGCGTCGTTTCATAGCGATCCACGAAGGCGGTGTTGGGTTCACCGGTGAGGATGCGCTCGTTCAGCAGATCGCTGGCGACGGTGATGCTGCCGCCGGTGTAGCAGTCCGACACATCATAGCGGACGCCGCCCACCAGACCACCCACGCGGACATAGTTGCCCCACTGGGCCTTATTCATGGCGCCTTCACTGGCGTAGCGGTGGGTACAGTTGATATTCAGCTTGACCACGGCGGAGCACCTGTTCAGATTGGCGCTGGATACGCCCACCAGCCCGCCGATGGCGGCTTCGCCCAAGAACTGCCGGTTTTTGCTGTTGTCGGTCACGGTGTAGCCGGCGATAGCGCAGTTGCTGATGGTGCTGACCTTCGTCTTGTCCTTCAGGTTTTCATCATAGTCGTAGGCAATGCCTACCAGACCGCCCAGGGCGTAGGAGGTGGCGTAATTCTCCGGCCCGGTGGCACCGGAGGCGGGGGTGGCGTCGGTCTTGCGCTGGATAACGGCGTCGTTGTCGCTGTAGAGCACGATGTTTTTGATCTCCGCGCCGGCGGTGGTGCCGAACAGACCCACGTTGTAGCAATGGGAGGTGATGTTCACATTCTTGATGTAGTAGTTGCCGCCGTCGTAGATACCGCCGAACCAGTTGTACAGCGTCAGATCATAGGTTTCATTGCCCCTGTTCAACTGGCCGTTGTTCACCGCGCCGGCAATGGGGTGGAAGTCGTAGTTTGCGGCCGTGCCGTCGGCGGCGGTGCCGTGTCCTGCGCCGTTGAGGTCGTGGGTCTGCTGCCAGGTGAGGATAGGACGGGGGCCGCCGGTGCTGTCGCCGGCCAGCGCCATCGCCTTTGTCTGCAGCGCATTGCCGCGGCGGTTGGTGTATTGCAGATAGGGATAATACTTGTAGTCACTATTACTGCCTGTGACATCGCGCGTCGTGCTGCCCTGACTGTCGATATAGCTCCAGTTAATGTATTGCAGCTGCTCTATGGAGCGTACCTGGTAGGGCTTGGAGGCCGTTCCCGGCGCATTGTTGGAGGACAGGGCGAAGGCGTCGGCAAAGAAGGGGCTGACGGTGTAGGTCAGCGCGGCGCCCTCGTGGGTCAGCGTCCAGGCATCGTTGGCCTGGGTGCCGCTGGTCAGATGGAGGCCGTCGTTGGCGGTGCGGTAGGTGACGAAGTTCAGGGCGGGCATCTGGTGGCGCAGCGCGGCGGCGGCCTCGGCGTCTTCCGCGCCCAGCACGGTGATGCTGCCGGTTTGCAGGGTGGGGGACGTCTCGCTGCCGAACGACCAGTAGTAGCCGTAGCCGTAGGCGGTGACGGTGCCGCCGTCATCATGGGTGGTGCAGAGGCTGCTGTTGGTCTTGTAGACGCCGTCCTCGACACCGATCGAGGAGAAATAGTAGCCGCCGCTGCCGGTGGGCTTGGACTCATATTCCCAGTACAGCAGGCCCAGAACGCCCATATCGGCAGGTGTCACCCAGTCGCCGTAATGGACGCGGCTGCCGTTGTGGCCGGCGACGATGCCGGGATAGGGGTAGGCCTTGCCGGCGGAGTCCAGGGTCTTATCGTGCTGGAAGGTATTGGCGGCGGAGACGGCGCCAAAGCCGCCCAGCCGGGTGGCCATGCCGCGTAGGGCCGGCTCGTTCACCGGAGCTGCGCCGGATCTGTCCGTGTACTGGTATAGGTGAACGCTGTCTACAAAGCGGTATGTGCCGCCGTTGAGGTAGCAGCAGCCGGATACGCCGCCGGCAGTGGGGGCAAAGCCGTGAATATCCGCATTGGGTGAAGTCATGGCTGTGGCGCAGTAGCTGGCGCGGAGGGAGCCGGTGTTGCTGCCGGCAAAGCCGCCCAGCGTCACGCCGCCGCCGTTGATCGTGCCAATCTCAATGTCGGCCATGGCGTAGCACTGCTGGACAACGCCGCTGTTGCCGCCCGCGAAGCCGCCGGCGCAGAGCGTGGCGTACAGGCTATTGGCGAAAAGGCGCGGTGCGCTGACGCCGGAGGCGCGGACCGTACCGCTGTTGCGTCCCACCAGGCCGCCCAGATACAGGATACTGCCGTGACGGGCGTCGCCGTTCACGGAGAAGCCCGCGGCGGCGCAGTTGTAGACCGTGCCCTCGTTGCAGCCGGTCAGGGCGCCGATGCAGGCGGTTTGCAGAGAGAGCTGACCTTCCAGAGAAACGGTACGATCCTTATTGGCGGTGAGCAGTATGATATTGCGCAGGGTGCCCCGGTTCAGACCGAACATACCGGCATAGCTGGTGCCGTCGGTGTTGACGACGCCGGTAAAGGAGGGCGCTGCGATGGTATAGCCGCCGCCGTCGTAGGTGTGGATGAAAGGCTTGCCGTCCGCGGCACCGATAGGCGGTTGCGTGTGCACCGTGAGACGGGCGTAGCTGTTGTAGTCGATGGGGCGTTCCTGCCGGAAGACGGCTGTCTTGTCCAGCAGGGTACGGTAAGTATCGTAATACAGGCTCAGGTCGTGCAGATGACGGGCCGTGCGGATGCCAACCTCCGCCGGGGCGCTGGGCAGGGCGGCGCTCTGGATCACGCGGCAGGCGAAGTGGGGATTGAAGAAGTAGGAGATGTCATCCACCGTCACCTGACGGTAGAAGGCGGGGGACACCTCACTGGTATAGACCAGCGCATCGGGCAGGCGTACCAGCCAGTAGCCGCCGCCGATATCCTCGGCGGGCCAAAGCGTGTCAGTATTTTCTATACCGCCCAGGGTATAGGCGACGGTGATGGCGTCCGTAGGCTGGGTGCGGTAGACCATGCCGTAGCCGTCGTCCACGACGGTGCCGCCGGAACGGAGGGTGGAGCGGTTGGCACCCAGGAAGCCGTAGGTGCCGTCGCTGTATTTTTCATAGTAGGCCAGCGCGCCGGACTCGAAATCCGCCTGCCAGTCGCCGTAGTGGGGCAGACCGGTGAGCCGGGGGTAGGAGTAGGTGCTCAGGCCCATGTTGTCCATGAGGTTGTAGGCCACGGTGTCGCTTGTCTCCGCGGTAAAGGCGGTGCCCAGGACCTTTACGCCCTCTGCGCGGTTCTGGCCGCTCCATTCGGCGTAATTGACGAAGCTGGTGCCGGACAGATCGTTCCGGCTGGGGAACAGGTAATAGACAGCGTCTATGTCGGCGGGAGCCGTGCCGGCAGCGGGGGGCTTGACGGTGGAGTAGGTCAGCTTCATGTCGGTGCCCAGGCGGACGCAGGCACTGTAACAGGCCTTGAGGCTGTCGCCGCCGGAGAGCTCGCCGCCGGAGAGACCGGCGGTGGTGCCGGCGCTCTGGAAGCCGGCGGCGTAGCAGTTGGACAGGGCGATATTGGCGGTGCTGTTGCAGGCGCCTATCAGGCCGCCGGCGACGCCGTTATTGGCGGCGGCGTACAGGTAGCAGTCCGCGTAGGAATGGTCCACAGTCAGAGCAGCGCTGTCCGTATTGCCCACCAGGCCGCCGGCATAGCGGACGCCCTGAATCACGGTAGCCGCGAAGCTGCGGCGGATGGTCAGCGTGCCGTCGCAGCGGCCTGCCAGACCGCCCGCCGTGCTGCCGCGGAGCCAGATGTCCTGTTCGGTCTTGGTGCTGAGTTTGTCGCGGGTGGGACTGAGATACACCTGACAGTCGAGGATCTCGGTCTTGCCGCTGAGACGGCCGGCCAGGCCGCCGGCATTGCCGGAGGCAGTGATGTCGGCGCCGCAGAGGCGCAGGTTTTTCAGCGTGCCGGAGAAGGCGGCAAAAAGACCGCCGTCGCCGGTGGTGTTCACGGTCAGACCGTAAATGACCGGGTGGTAGACCTGGCCGTTCACGGTGGCCTTGCTCTCGCAGTAGGTCAGGCGGCTGTTGGTGATGGGCGTGAACGTGCGGGAGCCGTACAGGCGGTCCCAGCCGTCGTCGGTGTTTTCGTTGACAAATTGGATATCCTGCTCCTGCACGGCGCGGGTGATGCTGTCGGGCAAGCGGGAGGCCGTGTCCAGATTTTGCAGGTGGCGGGCGTAGGTAACAACGGCGGTGTCGCCGCCGCGAACCTCGGCAAACAGACTGTTGGCGGTCAGCGTGCCGGAGGCGGAGTCCACCAGACGGTTCTCACACGTCACCTCCACGGTGATGGTCAGGTCCGCGCCGGGGGTCAGATTTTTGTTTTTGAAGCGGGCCTGTTGGCCGAAGCGCATACCGTCCGTCAGAGAGTCCAGGACCATGGTGGCGGTGTAGGTGAGATAGTCGGTCTTGACCTCGCTGCCGGTCAGCTCGATGCGGGAGGTGCTGTGGACGCCGTCGGAGACGGTCACATAGAAGTGCAGCGGCTCCATAGGCGTGTCGCAGGTGACGCGCAGAAGAAGCTGCTCTTTGTTGATGATCTCCATATGGGGCGTCAGCTTGCCGGTGATCTCGGACTGCACACTGTCGCCGCCGTAATAGCCCACGGTGGCGCCGGCGCTCAGCCGGCCATCACGGAACCGCAGGGGATTGAAGCTGTCAAAGTCGTAGGTCAGGGGTTTTTCACTGTAAAACACGGCGTAGACGCTGCCGCTGGCGGGGTCGAGCTCGATCACCCAATGGTTGTCCCACAGCTGGCGGTCCACCTGATCCTTCGGCAGGATGGCCGCGGCGGCGGAGCCTTCGCCGGTCTTGGCGGCGGAGGTCACATAGTACAGGGAGGTTTTTCTCTCGGCGGCGTCCAGCGGTGTGTTGTTCAGGGGCTGCAGATCCTCCGCATAACAGTCGGAAATGCGGCCATTGGCCAGCAGCTCGGACAGCTTGTTCTGGGCCGCGTGGTAGACGATCTCCGCCCTGGCGTCCAGTTCTGTCTGGCGCAGGTCGCGCTGATGGCGGGTGATGGGGATCATGGCCAGGCCCATCAGCACGATCAGAATGGCGACCGCGATGAGGACTTCGGACAGCGTAAAGCCGGAATTATTCTGTTTTGAGAGCTTTTTTTGCATAACACAATCGATACGCTGCCCCGCAAAGGGACGTGGGCGGAAAAATGGTGGGGACGCAGTCAGGGCATCAGCTCGAAAAAGATGAGGTGAAGCACGGTTTTGTACTGTGCTTTGTCGGCATCATACTGCACGTCCACGTTGGAGAGGAAGTTGACATTGGCGCTGGCGCTCAGCGCGTCGATGATCTGGCGGGACTGGGCGTAGGAAGCGGTCTGGTAGGTCAGCGTCACGGGGCGTAGCACGAGATAGCCCTCCTGGGTGGTGCCCTCGGTGCAGTCCACCTCGTATTGCAGGGTGGCGGCCATGAGTTTGTCCAGCTCGGTCATCAGGGCCTGGTCGTTGTCGTACTGGGGCAGGGCACGCTCCTGGCCGGAGGCCTTGATGGCGGCAATGGCCTGCTGCATCTGCTCCAGCTGGGCCAGACGGACACGGTCGGTGTCCAGCTCGGCCTGCTCGATGTCGGTGTTGGTGCGGAGGGAGGTTATCTGGCGGTCGATGGGCTCCAGAAACAGCTTGCAGTAGCCCAGGACCAGCACCAGCACCACCAGGACCAGCAGCAGGGTCTTTTCCCGCTTGGTAAGCTCGCGGTTCATTGAGACACCTCCTCCGGCTGGCGCAGTTCGATGCGGACGGTGAAATCCATGATGGTGGCGGCCTTGCCCTCCTCCGTGGAGGCGACACTGAGGGAGACGCTGTCCGCGATGGGGGAGAGGCGCAGGCGGGCGAACATGGCGGAGATCTGGTCCAGGGTCATGCCGGACATATCCACGTTCATGGTGTTTTGGGTGATCTGGAGCGCCGTGAGGGAGCCATGGCTGAGCATCTCCTGCTCCAGCAGATCCAGGGCAGCCTGACGGTCCACGGCGGCGGGGATGTCCTCGCTGCCGGCGGCGGTCATCCAGTCCATGGAGTAGGTGCGGTATTCCAGCAGGACGCGGTCGTAGTCGGACAGGGCCTCCTGGGCGCTCACATACTGGGTGTGGACGCGGTCATAGTCGGCCTGGGCCTTGTCCAGACGGCGGTACTGCTGGAGCACGCCGAAGTTGACCACAACGGTTACCAGCGCCGCAATGGCCAGAATACCAATGAGCAGGGTCCGGCGGTCACGCTGGCGGTCCTCCTGCAGGTTCAGGTTGATGCCGGTCTTCTGGGGGCACTTTATCATTTTCCGCGCGGGCGCGGCAGTGCGCGTATCCACGGTGATACCGTTCTTTTCCGCGATCATTGCAGACCTCCTCTCAGTCCCTCGTCCACGCCGCCGATGGCGCGGAGATACATCCACGGTTCATCCAGGGCCACATCGTCGCCCAGCAGCTCCTGGGCGGTGTGCAGGTGCAGGTGAGTGGTCTCGGCCAGCGCCTGACGCAGGGGGACAATATTGCAGCCGCCGCTGCACAGGCACAGGTCAGTGAGCTCCTGCTGCCGGTTGTTGTAGTTGAAGAAGTTGACGGCCTTCATCACCTCCACGGCGATGCGGGCGTAAAACGATTGGGCATAGTCGGAGGAGAGCACGTCGTTGTAGTTTTGCAGCACATAGCTGTGGGCCACATGGATATCCACGCCGCAGTGCTCCGCTACCAGCTGCTCCAGACGGTTCAGGCCCAGGTCGATCTCCCGGCGGCTTTCGAAGAAGGCGCCGCGGTAGATGTAGAGATAGGCGGCGGTGTGGCCCAGGTTGACGATGCACATATCCCGCTGGGGCAGGCCGGTGCGGCGGTAGTAGGCCGCCAGCACGCCGGCGTAGGCGCACTCGCTGGGGGTGAGGACCTGCAGCTTGAAGCCGGCGCGGCGCATCATGGCGCGGTAGCGCTCCGCCGTCTCCTTGAGCATGGCGCAGGCCAACAGCGTCATTTCGGTGGGATAGCCGTCCTGGTCGCGGAGAATGTCGCGCATGGAGTAGTCAAAGTAGTACTTGCTCTTCTCGTCCGTAAGGAAGTCGCGGAACTCGTAGGGCAGGTTGTAGCGCAGCTGCTGCTCCGTCATGGCGGGCATGGTCAGCTCGCGGGTAAAGACCTCGGTGGAGGGCAGGACCACGGCGGCGTTGGTCAGGGGAATGCCGTTATCCCGGGCGGTCTGGCGGAGGAAGTCCGCCATGGCGTCCATGGACAAGATCCTGCCGTCAGCCACCATGTTGTCCGGCAGGGGGGCCATGGCGGCCTTTTTCAGCGTACTGCCGGCGAAGTAGGCCAGCTTGACGCTGCTGCCGCCGATATCAATGCCAACGATCTTCTTCAAAACAGAATACCTCGCTTTCTTGGAGATGGGGGCTCACAGCAGGGAAAGATACCAGTCGATAAGGTTCTGGCCGAACAGGGCGGCGCACCAGGCGGCCAGCGCGATGCCAGGGCCCCAGGGAAGGCCCTGCTGTCCGCGCTTGGCGCGGACAAGGCCCCATAGGAGGCCGACGACGCAGGCCAGCAGCAGGCACAGCAGGTTTTTCTGCCAGCCCAGGAACAGCCCTGTGAGAAACAGCAGCTTGATATCGCCGCCGCCCATGGCGTCGCGGCGGAGCAGCTTCTCCATCAGCAGCGCCAGCAGCAGGACGCCGCCGCCCACGGCGACGCCGCCGATGAGGCCGTCCAGCGCCCGTTTGCCCGGGTCCGGGACAAAAAACAGGGTGACGATAAAAAGCACAACGCCGACCGCGATAAAGCGGTCGGGGATGATGTACCCCTCCAGGTCCGCGAAGGCGCAGGCCAGCAGCAGGCAGGCCACGGCCCAGGCTTCGAGGGCCCGGAGGGAGATATCATAGCGCAGCAGCAGCGACACGAACACCAGCGCGGCCACCGCTTCACCCACCGCGTGGCGGGGGGAGAGCTTCGCGCCGCAGTAACGGCAGCGGCCGCGGCTGAACACATAGCTGAATACCGGCACCAGGTCGCGGGGCGCCAGCACATGGCCGCACGCGTCGCAGTGGGAACGGCCCCGGAGGACACTCTCGCCATGGACGATGCGCCAGGCGGCGCAGTTGAGAAAGCTGCCCATGCAGGCGCCCAGCAGGGCGGCGATGAAGCAGCTGTATATGGTGATGGCGGGGGCGGCGTACAGCATGGGAACAGGCTCCTTTGTGTCGTTGCGGGTGTCCCCGCCCCGGCACAGCCGGGGCGGGGGATCATTTAGCTGTTTTCTTGACCCAGAGTCCAAGTGTAGGTCTTGTTACCGTTCGCATCAGCCAGCTTGGTAGCTGCGTACTTAATGGAACCGCCCTTGCTATCCTTCGTGTAAGTGAGCTTAGCATTGTCGCCATCAGCATAATTGAAGGTGAACTCAGTTTTGCCGTTTTTGTCAGGGCCGGCAAGGAAATCCTCCTTGCTATCAGGAATGTTCTTGTTCTCGGTCAGGATACCGACCTGCCACTCGGCGTACAGAGCGCGGATATTGGCGACGTCGGCGGCCTCCTTGGATTTGGTCAGAGCGCCGTTGAATACGGGGATAGCGATGGCCACCAGAACAGCGATGATGGCGACAACGATCAGCATCTCCATCAGGGTGAAGCCCTTTTTGTTGTTGAGTTTTTTCAGCATGGGTAGTTTCTCCTTTTCTGTTTGTAGTTCTATATCGTCCCGCAGCGTTGCGCGCGGAAATGATACCTTGGTTATATGCCGCCGTACAGGGTGAACATGGGCAGGTACACCGCCAGCAGCAGCAGGACCACCAGCACGGCCAGGGCAATGGTGATGGCCGGCTCCAGCACGGCCAGCAGCCGGGCGGTGGTGACGGACACCTCGTTGTCGTAGTAGCCGCCGATGACGTCCAGCGTCTCCTCCAGTGCGCCGGAGCGCTCGCCCACGCCCACCATCTCAGTGAGCATGGCGGGGAAGCACTCGATGCCGGCCATGCTCTCGGCCATGGGGCGGCCGCGCTCCACGTCCTGCCGGACATGACGGACCGCCAGCGAGAAGGTGTAGTTGCTCACGACGTTGGCGGTGACCTCCAGTGCCCGGGGCAGCGGCAGACCTGCCGCCAGCAGGGTGGCCATGCTGTGGGCGAACTGGGCGGCGGCATTCATGGAGTGTATGCGGCGCAGCGGGGCGCGCGTCAGGCTCCAGGCGGCCAGCGCGGCGCGGCCGCGCTCCGTGCGGCGGAAGGTCAGGCAGGCGATGACCAGCAGGGCCAGAACGCCCAGCACCAGCCACCACCACCTGGTGAAGAAGGCGCTGACGGCCATCAGGGCTCTGGTGACGCCGGGAAGGCTGCCGGAGCCCAGGTCCGTGAAGGCGTCCGTGAACGCGGGGACGGCCACGGCGATGATGATGACAAAGACGACGATGGCCACGATGATGACCATCACAGGGTACGTCAGGGTGCTGACGATCTTGGCCCTGGTCTTGGCGGAACGGTCGTAGTAGGCATGCAGACGCTGGAAGCAGCTCTCCAGCGTGCCGGACTGCTCGCCGGCGCGGAGGGTCTCGATAAAGGTCTTGGGCAGGTAGGGGGCGTTGTTCTCGAAGCTCTGGGCCAGAGAATAGCCGGCGCCCACCTCCTCGGAGACCTTATCCAGCATCCGGCGGAGATATTTGTTCTTCGTCTGGGCGGCTACCATGGACACGCAGCGCTCCACCGACAGCCCGGAGGCCAGAATGATGGCGAACTGGGAGCACAGGAGCGCCAGCTCCTTCTCCTTGACCCGGAAGGCCACGGGGCGGGAGAGCACGCTCTCCTTCTTCTCGGGAACGGCCTCCAGCTTCGTGATGATGGCAACGCTCTCGCGGAGCTTGTCCGCCGCCTCAAATTAATCGTAGGCGCGGAGCACACCGGAGACTTTCGCGCCGCCGGCGGTCTGGCCTTTATAGCGGAATGTGGTCATGGGCGCGGGGCGCTCCTTTCTGTGAAATCAGGTCTCGGCGGCGGTGTTGATGACGCGGGCGGCCTCCGCCGCGGAGGTGACGCCGGAGAGCACCAGCTCGCGGCAGCTTTCCCGCAGGGTGGTGAAGCCGTCCTGCCGGGCGGCGGAGAGCAGCTCGTCGCCGTCGGCACCATGGCTGATGCGCCGACGGAGGCGGCTGTTGAGCAGCAGTATCTCGAACACGGCGCGGCGGCCGATGTAGCCGGAATGGCGGCACTCGGGGCAGCCGGCGCCCTTGTAGAAGGTGACGTCGCTGTCCTCGGGCAGGCCGAGAAGAAGCAGCTCCTCGGCAGAGGGACGGTAAGCCGTTTTGCAGTGGGGACAGAGCTTGCGGACCAGACGCTGGCTGACCACGCCCCGCAGGGCGCTGGACACCAACCAGGGCTCCACGCCGATGTCCTCCAGACGGTGGACGGCGGAGACGGCGTCGTTGGTGTGCAGGGTAGAGAAGACCAGGTGGCCGGTGATGGCTGCCCGCATGGCGATGGAGGCCGTCTCACCGTCGCGTATCTCGCCCACGGCGATGATGTCCGGGTCCTGACGCAGGATCGCGCGCAGGCCGCTGGCAAAGGTCATGCCGGTCTTTTCGTTGATCTGACACTGGTTCACGCCGGGAAGGTGGTACTCCACCGGATCCTCCAGCGTGACGATGTTCAGCGCGTCGCTGGACAGGTCGCGGAGCATATTGGACATGGTGGTGGACTTGCCGGAGCCGGTGGGGCCCACCAGCAGCACCACGCCGCTGGTGTTTTTCAGCAGGGCGTTGTAGTTGTCCAGGTCGCGGCCCTCCAGCCCGAGGACGGACTTGTCCAGCACCTGGGCGGACTTGTCCAGCAGGCGAAGGACGATCTTCTCACCGTAGACGGTGGGCATGGATGAGATACGCAGGTCAAGGCTGTGGCCCCGGACGGAGAACATGGCGTGGCCGTCCTGGGGTACCTTGTGCTCGGCAATATTCATGCCGCCCATGATCTTCAGGCGGGAGATGACGGTGTTCTGCAGGTCGGCGGGCACAGTGAGCACACGCTGCAGCAGGCCGTCAATACGCATACGCACCAGCATTTCACCCTCCTGGGGCTCCAGATGGATGTCGCTGGCGCGCTCGGTGAAGGCGCGCTCGATCAGGGAGTTGACAAAGCGGATGGTGGGGGCGGAGGCCTCCGGGTCGGCGGTGTCCCGGGCCATCTGGGCGGGGATGATGTCCTCGCCGGCACCGGCCTCGCGTTTCATCTCCTCGATGACGCGGGCGGTGCCCTCGCTGCCGTACAGGCGCTCGATGGCCTGCTCCACCGCCTTGCGGGTGGCGATCATGGGGATGATGCGTTTGCGGGAGGCGGTTTTGACCTCGTCCTGGGCCACAAAGTCCAGGGGGTCGTGCATGGCCAGGTACAGGCGGTCCTGCACCAGCTTTACCGGGACCACGAGAAACTTTTTGGCCAGGTTCCGGGGGACGTATTTGGCCAGCTCCACGGGAATGGACACGGCGGTCAGGTCCACGAAGTCCACGCCCAGCTGCACACGCAGCGCGTCAATGAGCTGCGCTTCGGAGATAACCCCCTGCCGGATGAGAACATCGCCCAGACGCTGGCCGTCCTCGCGGGGCAGGGCCAGGGCCTGCTCCAGCTGCTCGCCGGTGATGATACCGGAGGAAACCAAAAGATCGCCCAGCCGCATATATGCCACGGAATACACCTCCAAACGGTAAAAAGCAAAAAAATTAAGTAGGGGCAAAAACGCGGGACGCAGTCTGCGCCTCGCGGTAGTGTTTTCAACCCCTACAATACCCTACTGTATGTAGTGAAAATTACTATACCGCATTTTAACCGTAAAGTCAATTCCTTTTTCGACATTTTTCCACATAAAACCGGCAAAAATGGAGGGTCGATGTGTGAAAATCATGCACTCATATGACAAATTTCGGAAGAACCTGCAACAAATCCGATCGTGTGATAAGAAGCTGTTAACAAGCATGGTTCAGGAAAACCAACCCTTTTTACGGCGGGGCGGTGGCGGCGGGTCCCGGCGGAAGGGTTTATCCACCAGAATGATGTCATCACCGAACTTCTGGACGCACTCCCAGGGGATGTAGTAATCCTCGCCCCGGCCGAACAGCCCGAAGAACCGGCAGGGACCGAAGACGATCAGCGCCTTGACGGAGCCCTCCGGCACCGTGACCTCCACGTCGCCCACACAGCCAAGGCGGCAGCCGTCGCACAGGTTAATGACCTCTTTGCGCCGCAGCAGCGAAAATTTGCACAGCATCGGTGTCACCTCCTGCCGTCAGGATATGCGCGGCGGAGGCTGTCCCATACCGTCGGATCTTAGGGCTTTTCGCCGGGGAGAATAACCGCCGCACCGGCGGGAAATACTGCCACTATCACGAAAGAGGCAGGTGGCGTCATGCGGGGCAGAGTGGAGATCAGCGGCATCAACACAGCGAAGCTGCCTGTACTGAAAAATGATGAGATGACGGCGCTGCTGCGCCGCGCCCACGCAGGTGATACAGCGGCGCGGGAGCAGCTGATCTGCGGCAATCTGCGGCTGGTGCTGTCGGTGCTGCAGCGGTTCGCGGGGCGGGGCGAGAGCGCCGACGACCTGTTCCAGGTGGGGTGCATCGGTTTGATGAAGGCCATCGACAACTTTGATGTGGAGCAGCCGGTGCGGTTCTCGACTTACGGCGTGCCCATGATCGTGGGGGAGATACGCCGCTATCTGCGGGACAACAGCGCCCTGCGGATCAGCCGCAGTATGCGGGACACGGCCTACAAGATCCTGCGGGCCCGTGAGGCGCTGCTGGTGGAGACGCAGCGGGAGCCCACGGTGGAGCAGCTGGCGCGGTATCTGGACATCCCGCGGGAGGACGTGGTGTTTGCCATGGACGCGTTCAGCGATCCGGTGAGTTTGTACGAGCCGCTGTATGCCGACAGCGGGGACACGGTGTGCGTCATGGACCAGGTGCGGGACGAGAAGAACACCGACGAGAGCTGGCTGGACCGCATCGCGCTGAAGGACGCCATAGCCCGGTTGGACCCGCGGCAGCGGAGCATACTGGCGCTGCGGTTCTGCCAGGGGAAGACGCAGATGGAGGTCAGCAGCGAGATCGGCATCTCGCAGGCGCAGGTGTCACGACTGGAAAAGACAGCACTGGGCAGCATCAGGAAGAATATGTGAGTATCCCCCGGCTTCGCCGGGGGATACTTGTGTCTTTTGCGTCTTTTGAAAAACGCCCTCTTTTCTTTTGGAAAAGTTTGGTGTATACTATATGCTGAATGAGTATTTGCACCGGAGGTAGTGACTATGTTTGATAATCGACGGGAGATCATGCAGGATGTGTTTCTGACGTATCTGCCCGCACAACGTTTCAAAACCAGCCGCATGACCGTGCAGCTGATCGCGCCTTTGCAGAGAGAGACAGCGGCGGCCAACGCGCTGCTGCCCGCCGTGCTGCGGCGGGGTACCGTCCGCTGCCCGGATATGGAGAGCCTGTCCGCCGCGCTGGATACGCTGTACGGCGCCAATATCGACTATACCGTCCGCAAAAAGGGTGAGCGCCAGTGTGTGGGTTTTGCTGCCGGCTTTATCGACGACGCCTTCACGCCCCACGGCGAGAAGCTGCTGGAGCCTGTGTCGGCGATGCTTGGCGAGCTGCTGCTGGACCCTGTGACCCACGGGGGACGTTTTCTGAGCAGCTATGTGGAGAGCGAAAAGGCCAACCTGATCGACGCCATTCGGGGCCTGAAGAACGACAAGCGTGACTGGGCGGATATCCGGCTCATGCAGGAGATGTGCGCCGGCGAGCCGTACAGCGTGCTGCGCCTGGGAGACGAGGAGACGGCCGGGCGTATCACCAACCAGTCGCTGTATGTCCATGGGCAGGCGCTGATGGCGTCCAGCCGGGTGGAGGTCATCTACTGCGGCAGCGCGGAGGCGCAGCGTGTGGAGGACGCAGTGCTCACGGCGCTGGCGGCGCTGCCCCGCGGCGCCCAGACGGCGCTGCCGGAGGTGCAGCGCATACAGGCACCGGATACGCCCCGGCGGATCGTGGAGACGATGGACGTGACCCAGGGCAAGCTGGCCATGGGCTACCGCTGCAGCAGCGACGACTATCCGGCCATGGTGCTGGCAAATCTGATTTTCGGCGGCACCAGCAACTCCAAGCTGTTTTTGAACGTGCGGGAGAGGCTGAGCCTGTGCTACTATGCCTCCAGCAGCTATGCCCGCAGCAAGAACATTCTGACCGTGTCCAGCGGCGTGGAGACCGCGGACTTTGAACGGGCGGAGGCGGAGATCGGCCGCCAGCTGCAGGCAGTGCAGCAGGGCGATTGGGAGGACTGGGAGCAGGAGGGTGCTCTGCAGGCCATCCGTGCGTCGCTGCTGTCACTGTCGGACTCTCAGGGTGCGCTGGAGAATTTCTATCTGGGCCAGATCGCGGCTGGGGTCGAGGAGACACCGGAGGAGCTGGCCGCGGCGCTGGAGCAGGTGACAAAGGAGCGCATCGTGGCGGCGGCACAGACGGTGAAGCCGGATACGGTGTACTTCCTGCGGGGAAAGGAGGAGGCGTAACATGGACAAGAAGCTGTATCCCCGCATCGGCGAGGAAGTGATATGGGAGACGCTGGACAACGGACTGCCGGTGTGCATCGTGCCGAAGCAGGGCTTTTCCCGAAAGTACGCGCTGTTTGCCACCCGTTACGGCGGCATGGATATGCGCTTTGAGCTGAAGGGACAGTGGCTGGACACTCCGGCGGGCATCGCCCACTATCTGGAGCACAAGATGTTCGACACGAAGGACGGCAACGCCCTACAGGAGCTGGCGAAAAACGGCGCGGAGCCCAACGCCTTCACCTCCAACGCCATTACGTGCTACTATTTTGACTCTACGGAGAAGTTTTACGAAAATCTGGAGATACTGCTGTCCTTCGTGTCTGTGCCCTATTTCACCGATGAGAGCGTGGAGAAGGAACAGGGCATCATCGGCCAGGAGATCGGCATGATCGAGGACAACCCCGAGTGGCAGGTGTACAAGCAGATGATGCAGGCGCTGTACCGCAGCAGTCCCGCGCGGACGCCGGTGGCCGGCAGCGTGGAGAGCATCAGCCATATCACGGCGCAGACGCTGTATGACTGCCACAAGGCGTTCTACACCCCGGCAAATATGTGCCTGGTGGTGGTGGGCGATGTGGACCCCGAGACGGTGCTGGCCACGGCAAAGCGGGTGCTGCCGGCGGAGAGTGGGGCGATCATCCGGCGCGACTATGGCGCGGAGGAGAGTACCGACGCTGCCTGCGGCTATGCCGAGGCACAGATGGAGGTGGCCATGCCCACGTTCCTGGTAGGCTTCAAGTGCCCGCCCCAGCACGGAGGGGAGGCGCAGCACCGGTTTGCCGCCATCGGCGAGCTGGCTTGTGATGTGCTCATGGGCGAGTCCAGCCCGCTGTATGCGCGGCTGTACAGCCAGGGACTGATCAACGGCTCCTTCGGCGCGGCGTTCGACCTGCTGCCCGGCGCGGCCTATGCCTATGCCGGCGGCGACAGCAAGGACCCGAAGGCCGTGGCGGAGGCCATTCTGGACGAGGCGCAGCGGCTGGCGGCGGAGGGTGTGGACGGCGACTATTACAAGCGGATCGTCAACGCCAACTTCGGCGCGGCGCTGCGGGAGCTGAACGCCTTTGAGTCCATCGCCGTGTCCATGGCGGAGGGGCGGTTCCAGGGGTATGACCCGTACCGCTTCCCGGAGATATACGATGACATCACCGCGGAGGATGTGCGCGCGTTCCTGCGGGAGAACTTCACGCGGACGCACATGGCGCTGTCGGTGATCGCGCCCAAGGAGGGATAACATGAACGTGAGGATCATGGCGGACAGCCCCATCCGGTTTCCGGGGCTTTTCGGGGACTGGGCCTTTACCGGCTCGTCCGTAGCCTTCCATATCGGAGGAAAGGCCATTTATTGGTACGGAATCATTATCGCGCTGGGCGTGCTGCTGGCGCTGTGGTTCTGCATGAAGCAGAAGGAGAAGTACGGAATCACCGAGGATAACTTGATGGACGGCGTGCTGTGGGGAATTCCCCTGGCTATCGTGGGGGCGCGGCTGTACTATGTGCTGTTTTATCTGGACCGGTTCAAAAAAGCGGATGGTTCCTTTGACTGGGCGGAGTCCGTGGCTATATGGGACGGCGGGCTGGCCATCTACGGCGGCGTGATCGCGGCGGTGCTGGTGTGCTTTGTGCTCAGCAAAAAGCGGGGCTTCAAGCTGGGGGCGCTGACCGACCTGATCGTGATGGGTTTCCTGATCGGGCAGGCGGTGGGCCGCTGGGGCAACTTCATGAACCGGGAGGCCTTCGGCGCGGAGACGACGCTGCCGTGGCGGATGCAGCTGACCACGGTCACGGGGACGCTGGTGGAGGTGCATCCCACGTTCCTGTACGAGAGCCTGTGGAACGTAGTGGGGCTGCTGCTGATCGTTTTTGTCGTGGCGAAGGGACGCCGCTTCGACGGCGAGAACACCTGGTTCTACTTCCTGTGGTACGGTATCGGACGGTTCTGGGTCGAGGGGCTGCGGACCGACAGCCTGTACCTGTTCAACTGGACCATCGGCGGCGAGCCCATCCGCGTCAGCCAGGCGCTGAGCCTGGTGATGGTGCTGGTGTCGGCGTTTATGCTGCTGTACAACATCAGGCTGCATCCCCACAAGCCGGAGGAGCTGTATGTGAATATCGCCGCGGCAAAGCGGGCGGCGGAGGTGGCGGAGACGACAAAAACCGACGCGGACAGCAACGCAGAAAGCGCGGACAACAACGAAAAACAGGCGGACAGCAGCGAAACGGAGCAGTAACGCAAAAAAGACGTCCTTCCCTCGGGGGAAGGACGTCTTTTTTTGTCGTGGATCAGTGCCGCCGCGCGGTGAGGTAGTGGTTGTTGTAGTACGTCTCGGACAGGGAGGTGATCACCACGCAGTGCCCGTTGTAGTAGGAGGACGAGGCGTGGATGAACTGGTCGCCGCCGATATAGATGCCCACATGGGAGGCGGTATAGCCGTAGTCCTGGAAGAATACCAGATCGCCGGGCTGCAGATCGCTGCGGGAGACCTCGGTGCCGTAGCTGAGCTGGCTGGTGGCGCCGTGGGGCAGCTTGATGCCCACCTGGGCGAAGACATACATGGTGAAGCCGGAGCAGTCGAAGCCGCTGGCAGAGGAACCGCCGTAGACGTAGGGCACGCCCAGATACTGCTGGGCGATGGAGACGATGCTGCTGCCGGAGGCGGAGGCGGCCGGCGTTGTCGGGGTCTCGGCAGGTGCTTCGGCGGGAGACCCTTCGGTCGTCGTATTCTCGGCGGGCTTGTCCGCCGTGCCGGTCAGGGCGGAGGTGGGGCAGATCAGTACGTACTGCGAGGCCACGTAGCCGCTGATGCCGTTGTAGGTAACGGCGAACCAGCCGCCGGACTCAATGCCGGTGACGGCAATGACCGTGCCCTGAGATACGGTGCCCAGAGAGGTGCTGCCGCTTTTGGCGGCGGTACGGATGTTCAGCACGTCCGCGGTGACACGTCCGGCGCCGTTAAGGCCGGAGGCGGTGTCGTAGCGGGTGACATACTGGGCAGCCACATAGCCGCGCTTGCCGTCGAAGGAGATACGGTACCAGTCACCCTCCTGGGCGGTGAGTTCGATAACGGCGCCCTTGTCCAGGGTCTTGAGGATGTCATAGCCGGTGCCTGCGCCGCTGCGCATACGGACGCCGGTGCCGGAGATCACGCCCAGTGCCTGAACGGCGGTGGAGACGGGCGCCTCGTCGGCCTCGGGCGTCTCCTGGGGCGGTTCTTCCTCGGCGGCCTGTGCGGCAGCAGCCTTGGCGGCTCCCTCGTTGTTGAGCAGGGCATCCTCGGCGGTCTCGCCGCCGGGGTGGGCCGTCAGCGCCGCTGCGCCCAGCAGGCCGGAGAACAGTGCTGTCTCGGGAGAGGGCTCAGTGGTGTCGGTGGGCAGGGCGGAGACGGAGGCAACGGTCAGGGGCACGGCGGGGGCGGCGTCGGTCATGCTGGCGGCGGCACCGCCGAAGTTGACCACCGCGTCACCGCCGATGACCAACAGCGTGGCCAGAGCCACTGCCAGTGCGGAAAAAATACGCTTCATGGCTTACAGCTTGCCGGCGAGGGCACGCTCCAGCCAGATGCAGCCCACATCCATGGCGGCATAGAGACTGTCCTTCTCGGATTTCTTGACCACGCGGTCCCGGGACTTGAGGTCCGGGTCGGTCAGCTGAAGCTGGACGGATACACGCTTGGCCACGTCCATGTCCTGCTCCTTGACGGTGTCGAGGATCTGCAGGAGGACGATGTACTTGTCTGCCATGCTGCCGTAGTAGATGAAATTGTCTACGCGGCGCAGGGGGTGGTTCTTATAGACAAGCCCTTCGGGCTTTTTGTTTTCAGCCATGATGATACCTCCGAAAATTTTTGTAACCAAATTGTAACACATTTGGACGGGGCTGTCAACGCAGGCGCGGCAGGAAAAATATGGGACTTTGTGCCGCAAAGGAAAAAGGGGCTGCCGCGCTTCTGCACGGCAGCCCCTTACAGCGGTACGCTTACAGCTCCAGATAGCTCTTCACCAGGACCTGCAGCAGCTCGTCCCGGTCGATCTTGCAGATCAGGGACCGGGCGGAGTTGTGGTTGGTGATGTAGGTAGGATCCTCGGAGAGAATGTAGCCCACGATCTGATTGATGGGATCATAGCCCTTCTCCTTGAGCGATTCGTAGACGGAGGTGAGGATGTGGTGTACCTGCTGCTCCTTATCCTCTGCCGCGTTGAACTTACGGGTAAATTCGTCCATGTGGGCACCGCCTTTCTCATTTTCTCAATATCGTTTTTAGTATACGCTCTTTTCCCGGAACTGTAAAGGGGAAAAAGTGCGCGGTACAGGGGGAAATCTGCGCGGGATCAGCGGCGCAGCTCCGCACCGAAGCGCTTGGCGATCTTGTTGAGCACGCCGGAGGCGACCTCCTCGATCTCGGCGGAGGTCAGGGTCTTATCCTTGGAGCCGATGGCCAGGCG
>ERZ773147.1496-NODE-1496-length-24194-cov-3.460168_pt1 | contig 24194 bp, 16 predicted proteins | sample MGYA00580851_ERZ773147 | MGnify/ENA primary metagenome ERZ773147 (study PRJEB29015, sample SAMEA2737818) | human gut metagenome | biome: human gut; feature: human-associated habitat; material: faeces | place: China | collected 2012 ... | reverse complement strand
ATATTTACAGGAGCTGCCGGAGTTTCCCGCTTCTTCAACACACAAATGTATGGTGAATTTTCCGGAGATACCACTCATCCGTCTACAGCATGGTTGGATGCCTGGTCTACAGAAAACCCTGATGGAAAAATGCCCCGGGTTGCAGTAAATTCACCCAGTAGCTCTATGAATACAGTCTCTACATTTTGGATACAAAATGCAAACTTCCTCAGAATGAAAAGTATTCAGCTAGGTTATACATTTCCCTCTGAATGGATAAAACCATCAGGATTATCCAACTTGAGAATATACTATTCCGGTGAAAATCTTTTTACAATCGATAATTTAATGATCAATGTAGATCCGGAAGCTCCGGAGGGACGCGGATCACATTATCCACTGGTACAAACTCATTCTATCGGTGTTAATTTAACATTCTAAATTACATAACTATAAATTATACATCATGAAACATTTATTATCATATATATTAATCAGTTCTACCATTGTTGTATCTACTACATCCTGTTCTGATTTTCTCGATACTGCACCTTATGATGCATTATCTCCAGCTACTACCTGGAAAAGTGAAACTGATGCCAGAAGTTTTGCTGTCGGTTGTTACAATAAATGGCTTGACGGATACACAATTCTCTATCAGGACTGCGCTTCCGATATTGGTTACAATAATTTCCCCTGGGAAAAATGGACTGTACACGGAAATGGAAAGCTCAGTGCTTCCAATACTGGTGCCAGTTTCTACGATTTCACAACAATTCGTCGTTGTAATGATTTCCTGGAAAACATAGAAAATATATCATTTACTGACGATGCGGAAAAAAAAGACTTGATTTCCCAGATAAGAGCAATACGGGCCTATAAGTATTTTGAAATGAACTTCTGGTATGGCGGTGTTCCCATTATAGCATCCTATATTACTGCAGAAGAAGCAAAAGTTCCCCGCAATACGGAAGAAGAGGTGAAAAAGTATATCTACGACGAGTTGGATGCTGCTATCCCGATGTTAGATGATGCTCCTGCCGCAAGTGGTTATATTGCCAAAGGTACGGCTTTGGCTATCAAGATGCGTTCAGCCCTTTATTATGCCGACTACCAGCGTGCGAAAGAGGCTGCAAAAGCTATTATGGATTTAGGACAGTATGAACTGGATCCGAGCTTTGAAAATATATTTATGGTGAGCGGACAGAATTCGAAAGAAATCATAGCTGCTGTGCAACATGATGAAAATCTGTATTCAAATTGGATGATCGCCACGATGTATAACAATTCGGATGCAGGTTGGTCTTCTATGGTTCCATCCAAAAATCTGATTGATGCGTATGAAATGAGTAATGGTTTGACAAAAGAAGAGGCTGGTAGTGGTTACGATCCTGTTCATCCTTTTGCAAATCGTGACCCGCGTATGGCAATGACGGTTCTTTATCCGGGTATGGATTGGGTTAATTATAAGGGAGAAGAAACGATCATTAACACATTGGATAAGGAGGTGAATGGTAAAACGAATCCGGATCATCCGGGTACGGCCAACAACTCTTCGAAGACGGGTTTGACTTGGGCTAAATATTTGGCTCCGATGTCTCAATATGGAGATGTTTGGTCTTCGAATGCGCAGACGATCATTTTCCGGTATGCAGAAGTATTATTGACATATGTGGAAGCTGAGAACGAATTGAACGGCCCGTCTGCTGAAATATACGATATGTTGGATCAGATTCGTACGCGTGTAGGTATGCCGAAAGTAGATCAGAGTAAATATGGTACTAAAGAAACATTGCGTGAATTGATTCGTCGCGAACGTTCTATCGAGTTAGCTGGTGAAGGCCTTCGTCGTGCCGATATTCTTCGTTGGAAAGATGCAAGTGGCAAGATGGTTGCTGAAACGGTATTGAATGCTCCTTTGGAAAGCTTCACCGGAACGATCAATTATGATGAAAAAGATCCGTACAAACGTGCAGTCATAAGTGGTGTCGAATTAGTTGAAAACCGTTCGTTCGCTCCTCATAACCGGTATTTACCGATCAAGCAGGATGCACTTGATAAAAACAAGCAATTGAAACAGAATGACGGTTATTAATAAGAACTGATATATTTATCATGTTTTAAGAGGGATATATTGGATCATTTCCAATATATCCCTTTCCTTTGTACAGAAAAACACTAACATAGCATGAAGCATTATCGAATTTTCTCTTTTATCTTGTTGTTCATTTGTGCTGCATTCGGACAAAGTTGCAGTATCTCCTCTTCCGGCCGGGAAGTCCTGGACATGAATACCGACTGGGCTTTTTATCGGGGGGATGTGGTGGAAGGGAGCCGGACGGATCTGGATGATTCAGGATGGATACCTGTCGCACTACCCCATATCATGCAACTGGAAATGAAACATTGCGGCGGGAACTCCATTTATGACGGGATCGGTTGGTATCGCCGTTATTTCAAACTGCCTGCGAAGTATAAGGATAAACGGATTGTCGTCTCTTTTGAAGGAGTGATGACGAATTGCGATGTTTATCTGAACGGCCAAAAAGTGACGGAGCATCATGGCGGTTATATGGGATTTGTCGCTGACCTTACGAACCGTATCGATTGGAACGGCAATAATGTGCTGGCTGTCCGGGTCTCTGCCGAGCCGGACCCGCTGACACCTCCGGGAAAGCCGCAAGACAAGATGGACTTCTATTATTATAGCGGGATTTATCGGGATGTCCGGATGGTGATTACGGACAAAGTATATATCACCGACCCGTTAGAGGAAGATCTTGTTGCCGGTGGAGGTCAGTTTGTGACGTTTCCCGAAGTAACGAAAGACAAGGCGAGGGCACATCTTGCGACTCATGTCCGGAATTTGACGGATAAAGATCAGACATTGTCTGTTTTCTCGCAACTGGTCGATTCGGCTGGCCACGTTATTGCTGAGGCTGAAACACCGGTCACCTTGCACAAGCAATCGGACAGAACGGTGGAGCAGGACCTCTTTGTTAACCAGCCTGCTTTATGGCATCCTTATACGCCTAATCTCTATACCTTGCGTACGCAATTATTATCGGAAGATAAAGTGCTCGACGAAACCACCCGGAAAATCGGTATTCGTACGATCCGGTACACGGCCGAGGAAGGATTCTTTATCAATGGTGAAAAACTGTATATGCGCGGAGCCAACCGTCACCAGGCTTTTGCCAATGTCGGAGATGCGGCTTCTAACTCGATGCAGGTACGGGATGTGATCGACCTGAAACGGGGTGGTTATAATGCGGTTCGCGCCGCCCATTATCCGAATGATCCGGCTTTCTTGGAGGCGTGTGACCGGTATGGGCTGTTAGTGGTGGAGTGTATTCCCGGATGGCAGTTCTATAATCCGGATTCAATCTTTATTGAACGTTTGTATGAAATCGGACGCCAGATGATCCGCCGTGACCGGAATCATCCTTCTGTTGTCCTTTGGGAAACGGCTTTGAACGAATCCCGTTATCCGGTCTCTTTGGCAAAAGAGATTTTCGAACTGTCTCATGCCGAATATCCGGGCGATCAGATGTACACGGCAGGTGATTACTTCGGGCATGCGGAAATGGAGCCCTATTATGATGTCTTTTATAAACAGGTTTCCAAATTCCCGAAAGACGGGGATGTGATGAGTAATTATCCGGAAGATTTTATAGTAGTCAAGCCGTTGTTTACCCGCGAATGGGGAGATGGCGTGGGCGAAAAGCCACGTGTCAGCTTGAAAGAAAGCGAGGAAGAACAGATGCGCCAGTGCCGCAGCCGTATCGAGCAGTTGAATGGTAAAGGCTATTTTGACTGGTGCATGCTGGATGCCAATCCACATATGGGTGGACATTTCGTTTGGAGCTACAATGACTATGCACGGGGCAGCCAGGATGAAACGATGTATAGCGGTGTGGTGGATATCAACCGGTATCCGAAATTCAGCTACTTCATGTTGCAGAGTATGAGGGACAAAGCAGTTTCACAACCCGGATTGTATGAAGGGCCGATGGTCTTTATCGCTTCCTATAATGCTTCGGGAGATTTCGCCTCGTCTACAACAGATATAACGGTTTTTTCCAACTGCGACGAAGTCCGTCTTTATCGTAATGAGAAGTTGATCGGAACTCAGACACGGGAAGAACGGACACCTCTGTTTCGTTCGATTGTCGAGAAAGGCGGCAGTCCAATGTTCGTCTTTAATGCCGGGGAATATGAAACTGGAACGTTAAAGGCGGAAGCGCTGGTTGACGGAAAGATTGTGGCAACCCACAGTGTGAGCACTCCGGGAAAAGCCGATCGTCTGGTTGTGGACATTAAGACGGATGGCATTGTTCCTGTTGCCGACGGCTCGGATATGATTCCTGTCTACTTTAAGGTCTGTGACAAGAACGGTTCTTTGATCTACAACTCTGGACAGGAAATCCGGATTCTGGTGTCTGGTGAAGGAGTGCTGGTCGGAGATACGATCAGCCGTATCGGTATCAATCCTCAGAAGGTGGAAGGTGGCGTTGGTTTCGCATTTGTCCGCACGACGAAGAAAGCCGGTAAGATTACGGTGAAAGCGACAGCAGAGGGTTTGTTCGCCGGTGAAGCGGAAATCAGCACGAAGCCGTTTGAAGGGAAGTCTCTGCCTGATGGAAAACATGCTCTGTTTACGGGGAAAGAGGAAGACAATGTTGTGGTAAAACCTTCTTCCTGGCAGAAGCGTATCTTGGAGAAACCTCGCCTGAAAATCGCGTCGGTTCAGGTTGGAAGCAGCCAGGACGGGTATCCTGCTTCCAATATAATCGACAATGACGATCATACTTGGTGGATTGCCGGAGAAGACCGGTTGCCACAGGTAGTCACTTTGATGCTGGACCGTCCGACATACGTGGCTGCCAGCCGTATCCTTTTCCAGAAAGACAGTTCTTCCTATAAGCATAAGGTAGAGACTTCTGAGGATGGCGAACGGTGGGAACTCTTGTATGAGCGTGAATGTACGGGCTGGGAATTTAAGCCGATGACGGTTGACCGGGAAGTGAAATATCTCCGCTTGACAATCGAGAATGTTTCCGAAGGGCGTGCCGGCCTGGGGGAAATCTCGCTCTATTAATATATTATATAATGTATAACGCGTCTAATCTGAATAGCATGAAAAGAATAGTATATATGTTGGCAGTCCTGTTCTACGGGACAAGCCTTTTTGCACAAGACAAGCCGTTCGACATTGAGCATGCGCCGGCTCCTTTGTTCCGTTGTCCTATCTATGACGGCCCTACCGACCCGACGCTCGAATGGAACGCGGAGCGGCAGGGATGGTGGATGTTCTACACGCAACGCCGTGCCAATGTCCCTAACTTGCAGGAAGTGGCCTGTGTATATGGCAGTAAAGTCGGGATCGCGGCAACCAAGAACAACGGTAAAAACTGGTATTATGTCGGGACAGCGAACCTGCCGGAACCCATGCAAGGACAGAGCACTTTCTGGGCTCCCGATGTGTTCAAGCATAAGGACACTTATTACATGATCGTGACCTTTATCCCCGGTATTCATCCTTTCTGGGGAGGTGATGCCCGGCTTGTCTTTTACAAAAGCAAGGATCTGATGAACTGGGATCTGGTGGAGGAGATAGAAGGTACACATGGTTGTATCGACGCTTCGACGTTTCAGATGCCGGACGGAACATGGAAGATGTGGTACAAGACTCCCGATTCCAAGACGAATACGGGTGTGAGCAAGGATTTGACGACTTGGAAGGTAACCGGCAAATGTGAGATTGACGATGTCCCGCATGAGGGGCCGATCGTCTTTTATTGGAAAAATAAATACTGGAACATCATCGACGAATGTAATCTGGGATATGTCGGCTTGCACTGTTACGAATCGGACGATGCGACTAACTGGACCTATAATTCGACAATCCTGAACAAACCGGGCCTCCGTCCGGACGATTTCGACCAGGGAAGGCATTGCGATGTCGTTGTGATCGGAGACCGTGCTTTTATTTTCTATTTCACCCATCCGGGACGGACGTATAAAATGGACGGTATGGAAGTGGAAGAAAATACTTGGAACTATCATCGTGCCTCTATCCAGATAGCCGAATTGGAATATGTGGATGGAAAGATTGTTTGCGACCGGGATAAGTATGCAAAGAAAGTCCCGTCACCTATCGAGCGGAAGAAGAAGTAAACGGGAATAAAAAGATGTATAAAATGAAAATAGATCGTTTGTTTGTTGTTTCTTTAGGGGCAATCACCGGATTGGCTTCTTGCTCGTCCGGACAGGATGAAGAGGCGCAAAGACCGAATATCCTGATCCTGCTTGCGGATGATGCCGGATATGCGGATTTTGGATTTATGGGGGCGACGGATATCCAGACACCTAACATCGACCGCCTGGCAGCCGAAGGGTGTATCTTTACGGATGCTCATGTGGCGGCGACGGTGAGCAGCCCTTCGCGATCCATGATGCTGACGGGCCGCTACGGACAACGCTACGGATATGAATGTAACCTGGATAAGCCGGGAGATGGCCTTCCTGACGATGAAGAATTGCTTCCGGCTTTGTTGAAACGGTATGACTACCGTACGGGCTGTATCGGAAAATGGCATTTGGGCTCCGAACCCTCCCAGCGTCCGAATGCGAAAGGCTTCGATACGTTCTACGGGCTTTTGGCCGGCCATCGTTCTTATTTCTATGATCCTGAAACCAGTGATAAGGATGGCAACCTGCAACAATACCAGTACAACGGGCGGAAACTGTCTTTCGACGGTTACTTCACCGATGAACTGGCTTCTAAGGCACAGCAGTTTGTTACGGAGAGCGAGCAGCCCTTTATGCTGTATATGTCCTTTACCGCTCCCCATTCTCCCAATGAAGCGACGGAAGAAGATTTGGCGCGTTTCGAAGGACAGCCCCGCCAGAAGTATGCGGCTATGATGTATGCGCTGGATCGTGGTGTCGGCAAGATTGTGGACGAACTGAAAGCGGCGGGCAAGTTCGACAATACGATTATATTCTTTTTGAGCGACAATGGCGGTTCCACGACCAACCAGTCCTCCAACCTTCCGTTGAAAGGCTTCAAGGGAAATAAGTTCGAAGGCGGACAACGGGTTCCGTTCTTTGTCGTTTGGGGCGATCGTTTCAAGCGGGACCAACGTTTCACCGGGCTGACTTCTTCGCTGGACATTTTTGCCACAGTGGTGGATGCGTTGGACATTCCGGAAGAAGGATTGCACAAGCCGATCGACGGTGTCTCCCTGTTACCGTATCTTTCCGGGGAAAAAAGCGGTAATCCGCATGAAGCCTTATTCTGGCGTAAGATGGATACACGGGCCATCCGTTCCGGTTCGTACAAGTTGATCATTACTCGTGGTGTCGATTCCGTCCTGTATAATATGGATCAGGACGTGGAAGAGATGCACGACCTTTTATCTTCCGAGCCGGAGAAAGCACGGGAACTCATGGAGCAGTTGAGCGAATGGGAGCAGGCCTGTTGCAAAGATCCCCTTTGGATAGAAGAGGGTTGGGCCGAAATCACAAACGGCCTGCATGAACGTTTGATGAAAAACAAGATAAGGACGGCACAGGATCTTTGATAAAAAAGCCTCGGCATAAAGTCGAGGCTTTTTTTATGGATAAATTGTATCTTTGCAGCCATAAAAGAGAAAAAATATGATTTCTGTTGAAGGACTTACAGTTGAGTTTGGCGGGTTTACGCTTTTTGATGATGTTTCGTTTGTGGTAAATAAGAAGGATCGTATCGCACTGGTGGGAAAGAACGGTGCGGGAAAATCGACGATGCTGAAAATATTTGCCGGCTTGCAGTCTCCTACCTCCGGGACGGTCAGCGTACCGAAGGAGACGACGATCGGTTATCTTCCCCAGCAGATGAAGCTGGCGGATACACAGACGGTACGCGAAGAGGCGGAACATGCCTTCGAGCATATCCATGAGATGGAAAAGGAGATAGAACGGCTGAACCAACAACTGGCCGAGCGGACAGATTATGAAACGGAATCGTATCAGAACCTCATAGACCGTGTCACGCATCTGACGGAACATTTCCAGATGATGGGTGGAAACAACTACCATGCCGAGTTGGAACGGACGTTGATCGGCTTGGGATTTAGCCGTGAGGATTTCGACCGGCCGACCTCCGAGTTCAGCGGGGGATGGCGCATGCGTATCGAGCTTGCCAAGCTCCTGCTCCGCAAGCCGGATGTCCTGCTGCTGGACGAGCCGACCAACCATTTGGATATAGAGTCCATCCAATGGCTTGAAAACTTCATTGCGACACGTGCCAATGCGGTGATCCTTGTTTCACATGACCGGGCGTTTATCGATAATACGACTTTCCGGACGATAGAGATAGAGCTTGGGAAGATTTATGATTATAAGGTAAAATACTCCGAATATGTGGAACTGCGTAAAGAGCGCCGCGAACAACAACTTCGTGCCTTTGAAAACCAGCAGAAGAAATTGGCCGATACGGAAGCTTTCATCGAGCGTTTCCGCTATAAAGCGACCAAGTCCGTGCAGGTGCAATCCCGTATTAAACAATTGGAAAAGGTTGAACGCATAGAGGTGGACGAAGTGGATACGGCTATGCTGAGCCTGAAATTTCCTCCGGCTCCCCGTTCCGGTTCCTATCCGGTGATTGCGGAAGATGTGGCCAAGCGCTATGGCGACCATCTGATTTTCGAGCATGCCACTTTCACTATTAACCGCGGAGACAAAGTCGCTTTTGTCGGCAAGAACGGTGAAGGTAAGTCCACGCTGGTTAAATGCATAATGGGAGAGATCACCGATTTTACAGGAAAGCTTCAGTTGGGGCATAATGTGAAGATCGGCTATTTTGCACAGAACCAGGCACAGTTGCTGGATGAGAATATGACCGTTTTCGATACGGTGGATTACGTGGCACAGGGGGACATCCGTCTGAAGATACGGGACATATTGGGGGCTTTCATGTTCGGTGGAGAAGCGTCGGACAAGAAAGTGAAGGTATTGTCTGGTGGAGAAAAGACCCGTCTGGCCATGATCCGTCTGTTGTTGGAACCGGTGAACCTGTTGATCCTCGACGAACCGACCAACCATTTGGACATGCGTTCGAAAGATGTGCTGAAAGATGCTTTGAAAGAGTTTGACGGTACGGTTATCGTCGTCTCGCACGACCGTGAATTCCTGGATGGACTGGTAGACAAGGTTTATGAATTCGGAAATAAACGGGTGATCGAACATTTGGGAGGTATTTATGATTTCCTGGAACATAAGAAGATGGATAGTTTGTGCGAATTGGAACGTTCCACCCAAACGACAACCTCTATGGAAGGAAACGCTGCGGAGCCGACCCGAAACAAGCTCTCTTATGAAGCCCGCAAGGAACAAAGCAAGGCAATCAAGAAAGTTGAAAAAGCGATAGCCGAATCCGAAAAGAAAATAACGGAACTCGAAAACTCCATTGCTGCTATCGAGGCCAAGCTCGCCACTCCCGAAGGGGCGGCGGATGTTTCCTTATATACCGAATATTCCGAATTGAAGAAGAAACTTTCCGACACGATGGATCTCTGGACGGAACAGACCCTCGAACTGGAAGAACTGAATGCAGCCAATAGTTAGCAGTCGATTCTTGGTAGATACGAATCATAAATGATGATTTGCAGTCCTGCTATTTAAGCATGGATTGCGCGGATTTCCGATCCTGCTAAAATAAGGATACTGTAATTATAACTAATAAACAAATACACAGCTATTTACTGCCATTACTACCATTCTTTTACTTTTCGCCCTTAGTCGAAAAGGCTTTTGACAAGTGTCGAAAGGGCTTTTGACCAAGGGCGAAAAGATTTTCGACCAAGGGCAAAAGGTCAATGATTGGGCTGTTTGACAATAGAAGCATGGCTATTGTCACTTAAATAAAACCTTCCTGAACCGACTTGCTCTCTCTGTTTTGAAAAAGTAAATATTAACGCTTGGTTTTTAACCCTCTTTAGAAAATCTTCCTACCTTTGCCTACTTAAAACTAAAAAACACAAACTTAATTCTTGCGCTATGTTAACTCAGATTATAAATGGCAAGATCCTTACCCCACAGGGCTGGTTGAAAGACGGTTCTGTTCTGATAAGCGATAACAAGATTTTGGAAGTGACTAACTGCGATCTGGCAGTGGTAGGAGCCACTTTGATAGATGCTAAAGGCATGTATATCGTGCCGGGCGGAGTAGAAATCCATGTTCACGGCGGTGGAGGCCGTGACTTTATGGAAGGTACCGAAGAAGCGTTCCGGGCAGCGGTAGCCGCTCACATGCAGCATGGTACGACCAGTATTTTCCCCACATTGTCATCCTCGACCATCCCGATGATCCGCGAAGCAGCTGCAACGACTGAAAAGTTGATGGCGGAAAAAGACAGTCCTGTCCTGGGGCTTCATCTGGAAGGGCATTACTTCAACATGAAGATGGCCGGCGGGCAGTTGCCGGAAAATATCAAGAATCCGGATCCGGAAGAATACATTCCCCTGTTGGAAGAGACACATTGCATCAAACGTTGGGATGCCGCTCCCGAATTGCCGGGTGCCATGCAGTTCGGTAAATACGTCACCTCGAAAGGCGTGTTGGCATCTGTCGGTCATACGCAAGCCGAATACGAGGATATTCAGACTGCCTACGAAGCCGGATATACCCATGCCACGCACTTCTACAATGCGATGCCCGGTTTCCACAAACGTCGTGAATATAAATATGAAGGTACGGTCGAGAGTATTTATCTGATCGACGACATGACGGTCGAGGTGGTTGCCGACGGTATCCATGTGCCTCCGACGATCCTTCGTCTGGTCTATAAGATCAAAGGCGTGGAACGTACTTGTCTGATCACCGATGCGCTGGCTTGCGCCGCAAGTGACAGCCAGACGGCGTTTGACCCGCGTGTGATCATCGAAGACGGTGTTTGCAAGCTGGCCGACCGTTCAGCTCTTGCGGGCAGCATTGCGACTATGGACCGCCTGATCCGTACGATGGTTCAGAAAGCCGAGATCCCGTTGGAAGATGCCGTTCGCATGGCTTCCGAAACTCCGGCACGCATCATGGGTGTTTACGACCGTAAGGGGTCTTTGCAGCGAGGTAAGGATGCGGACATCCAGATTCTGGATAAGGACTTGAATGTCCGTGCTGTCTGGGCGATGGGTAAATTAGTGGAAGGAACGAATAAACTGTTTTGATTTATGCTGACACAAATAATAAATGGCCAGATCCTTACCCCTCAGGGATGGTTGAAGGATGGCTCCGTATTGATTAGCGATGGAAAGATTCTGGAAGTGACGAACAGCGACCTGGCTGTTATCGGCGCCAAGGTGGTGGATGCCAAGGGTATGTATATCATTCCCGGTTTCGTAGCCATGAACGTGCATGGCGGAGGCGGCCATGATTTTAAGGAATGTACGGAAGAAGCCTTCCATAGTGCTATTGCCGCCCATATGAAACACGGTGCGACTACTATTTTTCCCACTTTGTCGTCTTCTCCTAAAGAATCGATCTGCAAGGCAGTCTCCATTTGTGAGAAGCTGATGGCGGAAAAGGACGGTCCCGTATTGGGACTTCATGTGGAAGGACTGTATCTGAATGCCAAGATGGCCGGTAACCTTTATGATGTGAAAAATCCGGATAAGGAAGAATATATGTCTATCCTGGAAAGTACGAACTGTATTAAGCGTTGGGATGCCAGTCCTGAATTGCCGGGTGCGCATGATTTCGCTCGTTATCTCAGGTCGAAAGGTATCCTGGCTGCCATTACGCATACGGAAGCCGAATTCGAGGATATCAAAGAAGCCTATGCGGCAGGTTTTACCCATGCGGCACAGTTCTACAACGCAATGCCCGGTTTCCACAAGCGTCGTGAATATAAATACGAAGGAACGGTGGAAAGTGTTTTCCTGATGGATGATATGACGGTGGAAGTAATTGCCGACGGTAAACATTTGCCTTCTACGATTCTTCGCTTGGTGTATAAGCTGAAAGGTGTGGAACGCACGTGTCTGGTAACCGATGCGTTGTCTTATGCTGCAAGCGATGTGAAACCGGACGAAGGCTCACGTATTATCATTGAAGATGGTGTTTGCAAGTTGGCCGACCATTCTTCGCTTGCCGGAAGTATCGCTACGATGGATGTGCTGGTCCGTACGATGGTTCAAAAAGCCAATATCCCGTTGGCCGATGCCGTTCGCATGGCTTCCGAAACTCCGGCACGCCTGATGGGGGTATCCGACCGTACGGGTACGTTGCAGCGCGGAAAAGATGCCGACATCATCATCCTGGACCGTAACTTGACTGTCCGTGCCGTTTGGTCGATGGGAAACCTGGTTCCGGCTGCCAATACGCTGTTTTAAGAAGATTAGAACTGATAAAGAATGAAGAACAGGTTTGTGGATGACGCGGATAAAACGGATTGAAATTATTTTATCCGTTAAGATCCGTCCGATCCGTGTCATCCGCGAACCTGGTTCTTAAATGATACATTTGATTCATCTCTGCCAAAATCCGTAATATCAATATTTCCTATAACCGTATTGATTTTTTAAATGCTCTGTAAAGCTAAGTTCGTTTATTTATTAGTATATTTGTGATTCAAGTTATGATATAATATACTAAATCGAGAATTAAACATGAAAACAGACCTTAGTTCGCAGATTACCCTGACGCGAATACCGCAGCGGTATTATCGTCCGGAGAATGCTTTTGAGCATTCAGTTTTGACCCGTCTGGAAAAGATCCCGACAAACATCTACGAATCGGCCGATGAAGGTTCGTTTGCCATCGCTAAGGAGATTGCAGACCAGATTCGCAAGAAACAGGAAATCGGTGAAAACTTTGTGATGGCTATTCCCGGAGGCCGTTCTCCGCTGAGCGTATATAAAGAATTGATCCGTATGCATAAGGAAGAACAACTGAGCTTCCGCAACGTGGTTATCTTTGTTGAATATGAATTCTTCCCGCTTGTCTCTCCTTCTGCCGGCAACGTGGCACAGCTGAAAGAGGCTTTGCTGGACCATATCGATATTGCCCCTGAGAATGTTTATGCTCCCGATGGATGCATGCCGAAAGATGCCATCATCGATTTCTGCCGGATGTACGAAGAAAACATCCAGAAGGCAGGCGGTTTGGATTATATCCTGTTAGGTGTGGGACATGCGAGCAACATTATGTTTAACGGTGTAGGTGCGACGCTGAGTTCGCGTACCCGTCTGGTTCTGCTGGAAGGAACTGCCCGTAAGGAAGCTTCCCGTACGTTCCCGTCACTGGACAATGTGCCTGCGGGAGTCATTACGATGGGGATCGCTACCATGATGAAAGCCCGTAATGTGATCCTGATGGCGTGGGGTGAAGATAAGGCGAAGATCATCGCCAAAACGGTGGAAGGCAAAGTGAGTGACGCTGTTCCCTCTTCTTACCTCCAGAATCATACGAATGCGAAAGTCGTAGTCGATCTGTCTGCCGCGTATGATCTGACACGTATCAGTCATCCTTGGCTGGTTACCAATTGCGAGTGGGATAACAAGCTGATCCGTCGCGCAATCGTTTGGTTGTGCCAGTTGACAGGCAAACCGATCTTGAAACTGACAAACAAGGATTATAGCGAAAACGGCCTGGGTGAGCTGCTCGCCCTGTACGGTTCGGCCTATAATGTGAATATCAGGGTATTCAACGATATCCAGCACACGATTACCGGATGGCCGGGCGGCAAGCCGAATGCCGACGATTCAAACCGTCCCGAACGTGCAACTCCGTATCCGAAGAAAGTGATTATCTTCAGTCCGCATCCGGATGACGATGTAATTTCGATGGGCGGTACATTCCATCGTTTGTGTGAACAGCATCACGATGTACATGTCGCTTACGAAACTTCCGGCAATATTGCCGTAGGGGATGAAGAGGTAATCCGCTATTGCGAATATCTGCGCGACGTTTGTGCCAAATATACGGAAGACGAAACGGTTAAGAAGAAAGCCGAAGAAATCATCCATTTCCTCCGTTATGAAAAGGTGGAAGGTGAAGCTGAAAAACGCGATGTCCTCTTTATGAAAGGTACGATCCGCCGGGAAGAAGCCCGTGCCGGTGCCCGTTACAGCGGGATCAAGAGTGACGATCATATCCACTTCCTCGACTTGCCTTTCTATGAAACAGGGTTGGTGAAGAAGAACGACTTGAGCGAAGCGGATATTGCCATCGTGAAGAAGTTGCTGACGGATGTGAAACCTGATGAGATGTTTGTCGCCGGTGACCTTGCCGATCCACATGGAACTCATCGTGTATGTCTGAATGCCGTTCTGGCAGCTATCGACGAGCTGAAGGATGAAGAATGGCTGAAGAACTGCCGCATCTGGATGTACCGCGGGGCTTGGGCCGAATGGGAAATGGACCATGTGGAAATGGCTGTTCCTATCTCTCCCGAAGAATTGCGGCATAAGAGAAACGCGATCCTGAAACACCAGTCTCAGGCTGAAAGTGCACCGTTCCTCGGAGACGACGAACGTTTGTTCTGGCAGCGTGCCGAAGACCGTAACCGTGCTACTGCCGAACTGTATCATCAGTTAGGCCTTGCATCTTATGAAGCGATGGAAGCATTCGTACAATATGTTCCGGTTCGATAAGTAAACCGGATTGTCATAAAAAAGAGAGGGCGGACCGATCATCGGTCCGCCCTTCCTTGTTGTTTAATATATATATGAATTAGTAAGTGGTTCCCTGGAAAACATTGGAGTCTGAATAAGGAAGCAATGTTCCGTTCATTGTCAGATTGTTTCCTGAAAAGTTCGGGTCTACGGTAACCATTGCATTATTGGTCCCGCTGTATAATACCAGGTTTACGGTTGCAGAGATAAAGATACCTTGTACGCTCATGGACAGATACACGTTTCCGTTGTTTTCTTGTTTGACCTGTACATTGGATGCCGAGCCTTGTACGGTGATGCCGCCTAATCCGTTAGGACCGGGGTAAGGAGAGTTGGATGCGATCTGAACCATGGCCTGTCCGTCATTCAACGAAACGAAGTTAGTGTTTGAGTTTACATAGTAAACACGTCCGTTCAACGGTTGTACGGAGTTGGCTTCGAGCACGAACGACCGGTTTGTGATAGCCTGCATGGCATTGTTGAATGCTTCTTCGCCCATAACGGCGTCCTTAGCTAACCTTTCTTCTTTTTTCTCTTTTCTTTCCTGCTTTTTTTCAGCTTTTTCTGCGGCTTTACTTGTCTGAGCCTGCACATGTGTCATGCCACCCAACAGAAGGGTGAAGATCACCATCATAGATACAATTCTTTTCATACGACTTAGTTTAAAACGTTTATTCAAAAATGTAATAAAAGAACAAGCAGATAGGGGAAATGTTTAAAATCTCCCGTATTTTTGCAGGTATAATAATCGTTTGATATGAAAATAGATGTTTGTTTTTCACCGGCATTATATCCGGTCTATCATAATCCGGAAGCTATCGTGGTGGTCGTGGATGTGTTTCGGGCAACGACGACGATGGCCGCCGCTTTTAGTAACGGAGTGCGCAGTATCCGTCCGGTCGCTACCGTTGAAGAGGCTGAGGCATATAAGGCAAAAGGCTGGCTGGTCGGAGCGGAACGGAATGTGAAGCGATGTGGTTTTGCCGATTTCGGAAATTCCCCGTTTGATTATACGGCGGAAAAGGTTTCCGGGAAAGATATTGTGTTCACCACGACCAACGGTACACGTGCGATCACGATCGCCAAATCCGCTTTCCGGGTCATAACGGGAGCTTTCATCAATCTGCAGGCGGTGGCCGGTTACTGTGTCCGCCATAAGCGGGATGTAGTCGTGCTCTGTTCTGGCTGGCAGGATAAGGTGAATATAGAAGATACGCTTTTTGGAGGAGCTTTGACGGATGCGTTACTGAATGCCGGTTTGTATGAGGCGGGCAGCGATGCTGCCGTGATTGCTCGGGATATGTGGACGGGCAACAAGGCGAACCTGCTTGCTTATCTGGATACGACGGATCATATGGGACGCTTGAAAGCGAACCATCTCGAAGATGCTGTTCCCTATTGCCTGACTTTGAGTATTACGGATAAGGTTCCCGAACTTTCAATAGAGGGAGATACATTAATATTACGCTGACAAGAAATGGAATATATGGAAAAACATACCGGAAAAGTTCGTTTTGGAGTGGTCGGAACCAACTTTATAACCGACTGGGTGATTGCCGGAGCACGGCAGGATGAACGTTTTGAATTGGTCGCCGTTTATTCCCGTAGGCAGGAGACGGCGGATGCCTTTGCCGCCAAACATCAGATACCTTATACTTTTACCTCTTTGGAAGAGATGGCAAAAAGCCCGTTGATCGATGCCGTGTATATCGCATCGCCTAATTTCCTTCATGCAGAGCAGAGTATCTTGTGCATGAAGCATGGAAAGCATGTACTCTGTGAGAAACCTTTCGCTTCGAATGCGTGGGAGGTGAGGGAGATGATCGCAGCCTCTGCAAAATATGACGTTACGCTGATGGAGGCGATGAAACCGACCCTTACCCCGAATTTCCGGTCTGTGCGGGAAAACTTAGGACGCTTGGGAACGATACGGCGTTATTTTTCCTGCTATTGTCAGTATTCTTCCCGCTATGATAAGTTCAAGGAGGGAGTTGTGCTGAACGCATTCAGGCCGGAATTGTCGAACGGGGCGATGATGGATATCGGGATTTATACTGTTTATCCGATGGTCGTTTTGTTCGGACGTCCGAAAAAGATAGATGCTTCAGGAATCGTTCTTTCATCCGGTGCGGACGGACAGGGAGCCGTCAATTTCGAATACGAAGGGATGAATGCGACCGTTCTCTATTCCAAGATAGCCAATTCATCCTTGCCGACAGAGATACAGGGAGAAGAGGGAAACATAACGCTCGACCGGATCAATATAATCGGAGAGGTAAAATATACTCCCCGTCTGGCGGCCGCTTCCGGTAGAGGTCCCTCTGCCGAAGCTCAGGATATAAGCGTCGTGACGGACAAGGATGAATATTATTATGAGGTGGCGGAGTTTATCGATCTGGTTCTGTCCGGCAAACGCCAGTCTGGAATCAACAGCCACGAACACTCCCTGATCACGTTGGAGATCATCGATGAGGTGCGCAGGCAGTTGGGAATCCGGTATCCGGCTGATCGATATTGATTGTTACTTTTCTCCCAAGAGAAAAGTAACAATCAATATTCCCGAAGGAAATACCGCATCAGGAACTCCCAGTTCTCGTGAACGATCGCTTTGCTACGTTCTTCACCGGCCAGGCTCTTCGCTTGCGCATCGGCTAACATGCCTTTTTCTTCCAATATTCTCAGCAGATACGGGCTGCATTTCCGGATCATGAAGAAGGACAAACCTTGGTTTTCCGCCTTTTTCTGATTGTAGAAAGGATTGTTTTCGTCTTTGATATACTCAACACCATCGGCCAGGACTTGCAAACCTTCTGACGGAGTGGCATAAACGGCAAATTTCCGGGAGGCGGTATCGCCTGTCGCTCCTTCCGTCTCGATGCCGATCTTCGTCAGGAAGTCGAGGAATTCACGCTTGTTTTGGAAATAAAGGAGTGCTTTTCCTTCTGCCGCTGCCGTGAATTTCTCAAAGTGCTCGGTCAGCATTTTCTTGCTCTCTTCGGACACCGGTTCTTTGAATGCCTGTGACTTTTCACCTTCTTCAACGAACAAGCTGTGATCCGGATGGTCTGCCGGAAAGATCAGCGAAAGCCATTTGGGAGCCGTGTAAGCCAAAAATGCACTTTTGGAAATATGTGCCAGAGCCTCGTAGGCGGTCATGATGAACTGCTCGTCTTTCTCTTTCGTTTGTTCCCAATATTCTTTGACTGTATCTGTCAGTTCCTGGTGTGAATCGGTAAACAGGTAACATTGGTAATGAAACCAGTGAAGCAACTCGTTATATTTGTCGACATCCTCATAGCGGGTTTCCGGGGCAAAGAGCTGTTGCAGCCGTTCGTTCTCCGGTGCAGTTGTCCATTCGTCACAGAACATCTGGTAGATCAGTTTGGCTGTGTCGCCGTTTGCCGCATTGTCGGGACTGACGAATGTGCCTTTGTGAAACCCGTGATACTGCTGTGTGTAATGCCAAAGCAAGAACCGGATATCTTCGTAGTTGACCTCGTCATCATAATAGTGATCGTCAGGTGTATAAAACGGCAGGAATTTACCGTATAAGGCTTTGTGTTCCGTGATGAATGAGCGCCAGATATTCAGACCGGAAATCACATCTTCGAAATAGGCAGCCATGCGTATACTGATCTGTTTGACCTCGTCCTTCTCAAAAGAATAGGCAAGACGTGTTTCTTCCAACATGCCGTAAATACGGTTTGCAATATTGGTATAATAGGAATCTGTCGGATCTGACTGTTTATAAGGGTGCAACTGCAACCAATCTTTCGGATAGATTTTAATGTTCTTCATACTATAGATTATTTGTGCCCAATCGAGCAATAATTTTAAGGTCACAAATGTAACAAATATTTTACAATTTATTGTCCGGCAGCACCTCGTCTTTGAACTGTTCGTGAATCCCCCTCCCGGCTGTGTGCAGAGAGGGGGATTTTTATGTGGGGGCGGTTCGCGATCGCCCTCAGTTTGCATATAATAAACAGGGTTAGCGTACGATTATTTTCCGTGGCATTTCTCTTGAGAGGTGTACAATGTAGACTCCTGCTGCCAATCCATTGAGCCGTGTGTCGCCTACCGGAATGTTGCGGTAGAAGAGAGTGCTTCCGGCGAGGTTTACCACCTGTACCTGCTGCGGGGAAGAGGTGTGGATGAAGATCGTGCCGTCGGCGGTCCATATCTTCGTGTCTGTTTCGATACTTTTGATACTTGTTGGAAGATTCTTCACGATGCCGGAGATAGAGACGACAATGTCTTCAGCCACGTTGTTGATCTTGTATCTGCCATTCGTGTCCGGTATGATCGTCTCGCCGCGATCGGTGGTGACAATAGGGATGGACTCACTATAGTTTTCATCCAAGGTGATGGCGAAGGTGAAACTGTATCCTTCCTCGACCGTATGGTCACCTGCCTGCTTGCTGAGTGTCGCACCTTCTACGGAGGGGAGAGTGACGGTGTAGTAGGTGGCTGCCGGCGGAGTATATATCCTCTTAAACTCGGCAGCGACTGTAAAATCACCGTCGGGAGCAGTAAAGCTGCCATCTGTATCAACCGTCACATTGTTATTACCCTGTCTTACAGAGAAGCTTTTGATACTATATCCTGGTGAAGGAGTGGCGATTATAGTCATCGGTGTGCCTGCTGGGACCTGGTCACCGTTTTCAAAGAGGGTTTCTCCCTGGTCGGCTCCGATCGTGCCTTTGAGAGCTAGCGTGCCGTTCTCGACCGTTGTCGGAAGGGTGATGGCACACAATGTGGCGTCACCCGGATAGCGGTAGTTGAAACCGGCTTTATAGAGCATCTTATTGTCGGCCTTATGGGTGAAACTGTATGTACCCGACAGTTTGGAAGCCGTGATAATCGACTGGTTATCCGATGCTTTTCCGTTCAAATTGACCAGATGGAAATCTCCGGTCAGTCCGGTCCCTTCTATTTCCATAGTCTCTCCGTTCCCCATGTCGAGCCTGAATGCCGATGTCTGGTCCTTTTCTTTGATAAAAGAGTTTTCCAGGATGACTTTATCGATGGAGCGCAGTTCGGAAATCAGATAGGGAGTGTCGGCTGTTCCGCAGTTTCTGTAGGTTACATGTGTTTTGTGGTTATTGTTGCTGTCTATTTGTCCGATGGTGGTATGGCCTTTTTCTATGGTGATCTGGATTATTCCGCTGTAAGTGGGAGTTGGTGAATCTGCAGACAAGGAATAGTCGATGCCACTTATTCTTTTGACCTCTCCTCCTTTCACGTTTATGTTGATCTTCCCCTCGACGGCTGAGGAGCAACCGATCAGGCTCCCGGTGATTCTGCCGTCCAGAACGGTGAGATTGACATTTCCCGAAACTTTCCCGTGTACTGTATTATTGTAGTTAATACCAGCTCCGTGTACTTCCTGGATGGGATTATCTGCGGATGTGTCAAGTGTCACATCCGTGTTGCCTGCTGTGCCGGTTCCTTCCGTGTTGCCGATGATAAAGCCGCTGACAACCGTGTTATCGCCAGAGATATTCGTCGTGGCTGTACCGGTGACGTCCCCGTTCCAGCCGCCTCCGTAGATATAGTTTAGAGTTCCTCCGGTAATGTTCAACTCGGTATTGCCGACTGTGCTTCCTGCGGCATGGCTTCCACCGAAAACAGAGTTGTTCACGGTTCCGCCCGATATGGTCACCTTGGTTGTCCCTGTGATGTTACCGGCATTGCCGCCGCCGTAGATCCAGCCGAATTGTCCGCTTTTGATTACGATATTGGTTTTGTCGATCGTATTGTTGTCTTTAGTTCCTCCCCAGATGTTACGTATGCCGGTCAGGGGGTTGCCGTTGTTGGTGTATGTCGACGGGCGGCAATCGACAGACTCGTCGAATGTCAAATCGTGGCCGTTGGCATAAATGGTGCTCATGTTCAGTTTGATGCTTTTGAAGGTAAGAGCGGCTTGCAGTTCGAGGTCGCCGGCATATGTCAACGTTTTTCCGTCGCCTGTTATGATACAGGGTTTTGGTGGTGTGCTTGTAGCTGTTTCGTCGTCTAACAGAGTGATGATATTGACCGGTTCTTCGGAACCTGCGAGTGCAGCTGTTGCCTCCGCCCATGTTTTGTAACTTGTCCCGTTGAGGTCGACCTTGTCTTTGGTCACCGTGTTTCCTGTTATCTGGTTTGCGGTCAGTGCACCTTTGCTATAAATGGTTCCTTGATTATCCAGTGTTCCGTTTACGGTGAGCGAGCAGCCTGTCGGGATGAAAAGCGTCTGTCCGTTCTTGATGGTGCAGTCTCCTGACAGCGTCACGTCTCCGTATACTTCACCATAATATCCTAATGTCCCGGTGTTCCGGTAGTTGTAGAACAGAACGGAATTTTCCACCTTTATGTTGTGGTTGTAGAGAGGTAAACCGGAAGGATTGGTCGTTTTTTCCCAAGTGATATCCAACCATGCATTGTTCCTGAGGATTGTTTCACCCGTTTTTCCCCACTCTCCGTTTTCGTCTTTGGCATTGCCTCCTACCGACAGGCCGTTTGTGATGACGGTCGAGCTTTCTATCACAAGTATGGCTTTGTTCTTGATCGTGCTCGTACCTGCGTTAAAAATGGCGCTGGGGGTGTTCGTGCTGTTCAGGGTTAAGGTCCCGTCTCCCTTTATAGTCAGGGTTCCGCCTGGGTCTTGCTCTGTGGAACCGATATTGAAGAGGATGGCCCTGCTTGCTCCTTCGATGTAATTGTCTCCTTGTAGCGTGATTGTTGAATTGGGAGGAAGCTCTATGCCCATCATCTGACTTGTCCTTAGGTCTATTCCGTCAAGAGCCAGTATCTTGTTGCTGAGGTCCCAACGATATCCGTTGCCGTTTATGTCTGTTGTAGCGTTTGCGCAGTCGATGGTGGTTGTGACGGTTTGAGAGGATACCGTAAATGGCATTAGTATCATGATACTAATCAATACGCCAAGAATCTGGCGTATTGATTAGTATCATGATACTAATCAATACGCCAAGAATCTGGCGTATTGTACTTTTGATATTTAAATCTCTATTCATGTGTATGTAGTTATTTAGGTGTTATGAAAAAAGCATCCAATTTGATGAATGCCTCCTTTGGATGCAAGGGAGAGATTCACTTGGAGGTAGTGGAGATGTTTCCTTCGAGGCGAGGGAGCCTCTCCCTTGGCTCGAAGGAAACGTCTCCATCGTTGTCAGAGTTCGCCGGGGCGTTCCTCGTCATTGCTTTTCCCGTCGCTCAAGAGGATGGGGAAGCGGTAGGTGCGCGGGTTTTTCAGCATCTTGTTGCTGCTGCTGTATTGTGTTGTCACGCTCAGCGTGTACAGAACCTTTGTTTCGATGGCGGGGAGCATGACGGTGAGTTCGGATGGGGCGTTGCGGATGATGACCGGGCATTTCATCGGAGCTGCACCCTCTTCGTCCTTGGTCAGGAAGACGCCGACAGACGGGTCGTCGCCTATCACTTTGGCATTGCTGCAACTGATCACGGCGGGGCCTGCCGAGGTGATGATCTCGTTGACGCTGCCGGTCGTGCTGTCGGTGATGGAATTGATGACCGGACCTGTTTTGGCTGTGCCATTGCAGACGACTTTGGTTTTTTTCAGCTGGCTGCGCAGAAGCTGACCGGGCGTGTAGGAAACGCCTAAGGAATGTTTGACAGGATCGAACTGCGCGTTTTCACCGATAAACGAGCCGCGTGCGGTGACGAGGTATTGCCCGACGCCGTCTATTACGCTCTTACCTTCGGCGATGGCTTCTACTTTCGCTTTGTCGGCACGATCGAGGATATACTCGATGCTTTCCTGTTTGTACTCCGTACCTGCTTTCACGATACGGGCGGCTATCTGTTTGTTGTACAGAGTGCCGGTGATACGAGGGCGGCCGGTGTAGTCACCTTCCTTCTCCGTCATGATGTTGTCGTAGAGATCGATGTTGAGAGTGATCTGTTCTTCTCAGGTATGCGTCCGGCAGTCAATGTCGGTCTTTCCGTATCCCGTGTAGGTGGTGCGGCACAGATCAAGGCGATCAAGAAGATTGCAGCACCGATCCGTGTAGAGTTAGCACAGTACCGTGAGTTAGCAGCATTCTCACAGTTTGGTTCCGAGTTAGATGCGGATACGACTGAGAAGTTAGCACAGGGTGAAAGGATCCGTGAGATCTTAAAACAGCCTCAGTACAAACCACTTCCGGTAGAGTATCAGGTTGCAATTATTTATGCGGCTACGAAGAAGTATCTTTTAGATATTCCGGTAGAGAAAATTCTGCATTTTCAGGATGCGTTACTCGAACTTATTGATACCAGATATCCGGAGATTACCGGAAAGATTACAGAGACGCAGGTGATCGATGAGGAGACGGAACAGAAACTGATAGCAGCTATTCAGGAAACGAAAAAAGAATACCTGGCGTGAGGGTATGATAACAGGGGGTGATAACACATGGCGTCTATGAGGGATATAAAAAGACGAAAAGGAAGTATCCAGAGCACACAGCAGATTACCAAAGCCATGAAACTTGTTTCTACCGTAAAACTCCAGAAAGCCAAAGGGCGGGCAGAACAGACAGATCCCTATTTTCAGTATATGTACCGGACGGTAAGTTCCATTTTAGCACACAGCGGCAATATTGATCATCCATACTTAAGAAGCGGGGAATCCAAAAAGAAAGCGATCGTTGTACTGACTTCGAATCGTGGACTTGCAGGAGGATATAATGCGAATGTGGTGAAACTGATCACAGAAAGTGATGATGTTGCCAAAGAGGATGTCGTGATCTATGCAGTTGGCAGAAAAGGAATTGAGATACTGGAGCGAAAAGGATATCACATCGAGGTAGATGCCTCGGAAATTATGGAAAATCCGACATATCCGGATGCAGCAGCACTCTGTAAGAGAGTGCTCGACGATTTCGCGGAAGGAAAAATAGGAGAGATCTATCTGGCATATACGCATTTTAAAAATACCGTTAGTCAGGAAGCGCAGCTGATCCGTATGCTTCCGGTGGAAGTAAGTGAACCTTCGGAGGAAAAGTCTTCCAGAGAAATTCTTATGAATTATGAGCCAAACGAACAGGAGGCTCTGAATCAGATTATTCCAAAATATGTGACAAGTCTGTTTTATGGGGCACTGGTAGAAGCCGTGGCAAGTGAAAACGGTGCCCGCATGCAGGCCATGGATTCCGCAACAAGCAATGCAGAGGAAATGATCAGTGATTTGTCTTTGAAGTATAATAGAGCAAGACAGGCATCTATTACACAGGAATTAACAGAAATTATAGCCGGAGCGGAAGCTATCGGATAGAGGAGTGAAAAAATGGCAGAAAAAAATATAGGAAAAATCACTCAGATTATCGGTGCGGTACTGGATATCAAGTTTGCCGACGGAAATCTTCCTGAGATAAACGATGCCATCCGCATTACCAGAAAAGACGGCTCAACACTCGTTGTTGAAGTTGCTCAGCATCTGGGTGATGATACTGTCCGCTGTATTTCCATGGGACCTACTGATGGTCTTGTGCGTGGTATGGAGGCTATCGCTACAGGCGGCCCTATTACGGTGCCTGTAGGTGAAAAGACAC
>ERZ773147.1480-NODE-1480-length-24412-cov-7.487786_pt1 | contig 24412 bp, 24 predicted proteins | sample MGYA00580851_ERZ773147 | MGnify/ENA primary metagenome ERZ773147 (study PRJEB29015, sample SAMEA2737818) | human gut metagenome | biome: human gut; feature: human-associated habitat; material: faeces | place: China | collected 2012 ... | reverse complement strand
ACGTAGCCGAAGCCATCCAGCAAAAGATACAGGAATCGGAAAAGGAACGCAAAGCCATTGCAGGCGTAACGAAACTGGCCCGCGAACGTGCCAAGAAAGCTAACCTGCATAACCGCAAACTGCGTGACTGCCGTATCCACCTCAACGACCCGAAAGGAAAAGGGCTGGAAGAAGATTCCTGCATCTTCATCACCGAGGGAGACTCTGCAAGCGGTTCCATCACCAAGAGCCGTGATGTCAACACACAAGCGGTATTCAGCCTCCGTGGTAAACCGTTGAATTCTTTCGGGCTGACAAAGAAAGTGGTGTACGAGAACGAAGAATTCAACCTGCTCCAGGCAGCCCTGAATATAGAAGACGGAATCGAAGGACTGCGTTACAACAAAGTGATTGTAGCAACCGATGCCGATGTGGACGGTATGCACATCCGCCTGTTGCTGATTACCTTCTTCCTGCAATTCTTCCCCGACCTCATCAAGAAGGGACACGTATACATCTTGCAGACTCCTCTGTTCCGTGTACGCAACAAGAAAAAGACGCTCTATTGTTACAGCGAGGAGGAACGCGTCAATGCTATCAATGAACTAAGCCCGAATCCGGAAATCACCCGATTCAAAGGATTGGGAGAGATCTCGCCGGACGAGTTCAAGCACTTTATCGGCAAAGATATGCGCCTGGAACAAGTGACATTGCGCAAAACGGACGCAGTAAAAGAACTACTGGAATTCTACATGGGCAAAAACACCATGGAACGACAGAACTTTATTATAGACAACTTGGTTATTGAAGAAGACTTGGCATCATGAGAAAAGCAATATTCCCGGGTACATTCGACCCTTTCACCATCGGACATTATTCGGTAGTGGAACGTGCACTCACCTTTATGGACGAAATCGTGATAGGAATCGGTATCAACGAAAACAAGAATACGTATTTCCCTATCGACAAAAGAGAGGAAATGATTCGGGAACTCTACAAGGACGACCCTCGTATCCGGGTAATGTCATACGATTGTCTGACAATTGACTTCGCACAGGAAGTAGGAGCAAAGTTTATTGTCCGCGGTATCCGCACCGTAAAAGACTTCGAATACGAAGAAACGATTGCAGACATCAACCGCAAACTGGCTGGTATCGAAACCATTCTGCTTTTCACGGAGCCGGAACTGACTTGTGTCAGCTCTACTATTGTACGCGAGCTATTGACCTTTAATAAAGATATCAGCCAGTTTATTCCGAAAGGGATGAAGATCGGTTGAAAAAAATAGAACCTAAAATAACAAAATTATGAATAAGATTACAATATACGTTCTCCTGGCTTGCCTATGGACAGTATCAGCCGTACAAGCCCAGAGTTTCGGCTCGCCCGCCATGCGCAAGCTGCAAATGGCAGAGTTTGCAATCTCCAACTTTTATGTAGATAAAGTAGACGAAGACAAGCTGGTAGAAGAAGCTATCATTAAAATGCTGGCCCAACTCGACCCGCACTCCACCTACTCGGACGCCGAAGAAGTGAAGAAGATGAACGAACCGCTTCAAGGTAATTTCGAAGGCATCGGCGTACAATTCCAGATGATTGAAGATACGCTGTTGGTGGTGCAACCTGTCAGCAACGGTCCTTCCGAGAAAATAGGAATCCTTGCAGGCGACCGTATCATCGCCGTCAACGACAGCGCCATTGCAGGTGTAAAGATGAGTACGGAAGAAATCATGAAGCGTCTTCGCGGTCCGAAAGGCTCGAAAGTAAATCTGAAAATTGTCCGTCGCGGTGTCCAAGACCCGTTGGTGTTCACCGTAAAAAGAGACAAGATACCTATCCTCAGCCTTGACGCGTCCTATATGATTCAGCCGAAGACAGGCTATATCCGCATCAACCGCTTCGGGGCAACGACTGCCGAAGAATTCAAGAAAGCAATGAAAGAACTTCAGAAGCAAGGAATGAAGGATATGATTCTCGACTTGCAAGGCAACGGAGGAGGCTACCTCAATGCAGCTATCGACCTTGCCAACGAATTTTTGGGTCAAAAGGAATTAATCGTCTACACCGAAGGACGGACTGCCAAACGCAGTGACTTCTACGCCAAAGGTAACGGCGAGTTCCGTAACGGCCGCCTCATCGTATTGGTAGACGAATATACAGCTTCCGCCAGTGAGATTGTCAGCGGCGCAGTGCAGGATTGGGACAGAGGTATCATCGTAGGCCGCCGTTCTTTTGGCAAAGGACTGGTTCAACGCCCGATCGACTTGCCCGACGGCTCAATGATCCGCCTGACGATCGCCCGTTATTATACTCCCGCCGGCCGCTGCATCCAAAAGCCTTACGACAGCTCGACAGATTACAATAAAGACCTGATAGAGCGCTTCAACCACGGTGAACTGATGAATGCCGACAGCATTCACTTCCCCGACTCATTGAAAGTACAGACCAAGAAACTCGGCCGTACCGTTTACGGCGGAGGCGGTATCATGCCGGATTATTTCGTGCCGATTGACACCACTCTTTACACGGATTATCACCGCAACCTGGTAGCCAAAGGCGCCGTTATCAAATTCACCATGAAGTTTATCGAAGGACACCGAAAGGAACTGGCCAACAAGTACAAGAAGTTCGGATCGTTTAATGAGAAGTTCATCATAGACGATGATATGCTGGCAACCTTGCGTGAAATGGGTGAGAAAGAAGGCGTGAAGTTCAATGAAGAGCAGTATCAGAAATCGCTCCCGCTCATCAAGACGCAACTCAAAGCCTTGATCGCCCGCGACCTTTGGGATATGAACGAATATTTCCGGGTGATGAATACGACGAACGAAAGTGTACAGAAAGCGTTGGAGATTCTCAATTCGGAGGAATATCAGAAGAAACTGAGAGTAAATTAATCCTTATCTCTCCCGATAGAAAACACACATTTCTCTTTCACCTATCACCGTCGGTAATCAAACGCTTTATTCATCGAGGTTTCCGGCGGTGATAGGTTGTTTCTTAACCTATCACCACATCTATCACCTATCACCACCGGATTACGCTTCGCAATATAGTTCGGACCCTTTCCAAGCATACACAGTCATCATGACAAGGTGAACAAGTTCCTTAAACAAGCAGGAATACTTTGCTTTTCTCCCTTATATAGTTTATCTTTGCTACCGATATAGTCTACTCACCACAGCCGTGACGAATTCCTGCCACGGCCATGACGAGAAGCTACCACAGCCGTGGCAAGTAGTTACCACGGCCGTGACAAACGAACGATCAAGGCACCGGAACACAACTATCCTTATGCCTTAATCAAAGAATAAAGGCAGGACAACTTATATAAAGCCGCTTGATAACAAACAAACAACAGCTATATAACACAATCCCCTCTAAGTCCCAAAGATTATTAACCCGGTTTGCAACGACAAAATACGATGTCCTTACAAATAAAATAAATAGAAAATAATGGCAATACAATTTGAATTGTACAAAACTCCCCGTCCCAAGGACGAGGCAGACAAAGAGACATACCACGCACGTGTGGTCAACTTCCAGCATATCGACACGGATTATCTGGCCAGACAAATCCAAACGGCAACTTCACTGACCGAGGGAGACGTAAAATCTGTCCTCGAATCTCTAAGCCACTTTATGGGGGAGCGGCTCCGGGAAGGGGAAAGCGTCCATTTGGATGGTATCGGTTACTTTCAGATAAAGCTGAACAGCCAGGAACCAATCACTTCGCCCAAACTAAAGGCAAACCAAATCAAACTCAAAGCCAACATCAGTTTCAAGGCGGATATCAAACTTAAAAAGTCCGTAAGCGTCGTACATCTGGAACGAAGCAAACTGAAACGGCATTCAGCCTCCCGCTCGAACGAAGAGGTTGACAAGCTCCTGACAAATTACTTCAGCAACAACTCGATATTGACGCGCCCCGACTTTCAAGGGCTGTGCAACTTTACCGCTACCACTGCCGCCCGGCACATCAGACGGCTGAAAGAGGAAAAGAAATTGCAGAATATCAATACGTATTATAATCCGATCTATGCGCCGATGCCGGGGTATTATGGCAGGGCGAAGCTATGAGAAATACGATCAGAATAGTAAAAAGAACTTGCCTAAAGACAGAAAGTAGTAAAATATTCTCTATCTTTAGGCGTACAATAAAAAAATAGATGTAAGCACAAACTTATATTTGAAGAAATGCAACACCTATATATCTATGAATAAACTAATACTAACCGGCCTGCTGGCAGCCGGAGCAATGACACACATTCAGGGTGCTCAATTTGCCGGACAAGAAAACCAACAACAAGACCCGAAGGATAAAAGCCGGCGGCCCAATATCCTTTTTATCCTAAGCGACGACCATACCTCACAGGCATGGGGAATCTATGGCGGAGTTCTGGCAGATTATGCTTATAACAGCAATATCCGCCGACTGGCAAACGAAGGTGTAGTGCTCGACAACTGCTTCTGCACCAACTCTATCTCCGCCCCCAGCCGCGCCAGTATCCTCACCGGACTTTACAGTCACCGGAACGGGCTTTATACGTTAGCCGATTCGTTGGATACTTCAATTCCCACACTGGCAACCGTCCTGCAAGCCAACGGCTACAATACCGGACTTGTCGGTAAATGGCATATCAAATCGCAACCGCAAGGGTTCGACTATTATTCCATTTTCTACGACCAGGGAGAATACCGCGACCCTACTTCCATCGAAAGCAGCGACCCATGGCCGGGCAACCGTCCGTTCGGCGAGCGCGTGCCCGGTTTCTCCACCGACCTCGTCGCAGAAAAAGCGATCAACTGGATCAAGCAGCAGGACAGCAACCAGCCTTTCCTGATGTGCTGCCATTTCAAAGCCACCCACGAGCCATACGACTACCCGACACGCATGGAACACCTTTATGACGGAGTTACCTTCCCCGAACCGGAAAACTTCCTCGACTGGGGACCGGAAACGAACGGGCGTTCTTTCAAAGGGCAAACGCTCGAAGAACTGGGACATCGCTGGCGAGTTGCTTCCAAAGACCCGGACAAGTGGTGGTGCCGCTATCCCGGACTACCTTTCAACACCGACGGAATGCAACGGACCACCGCCCGGCGTGCAATTTATCAAAAACTGATCCGCGACTATCTGCGTTGCGGAGCCACCATAGACGACAACATCGGCAAACTCCTCAAAACACTGGACGAAATGGGTATTGCCGACAACACCATCGTTGTTTATGTCTCCGACCAAGGTTACTTCCTCGGCGAACACGGCTTCTTCGACAAACGAATGTTTTATGAAGAAGCCGCCCGTATGCCCTTCGTCATCCGTTATCCGAAAAAAATCCCCGCAGGGAAACGCTTGAAAGACCTGATACTCAACGTCGACTTTGCACCGACACTGGCCGAATTTGCCGGAGTGAAAATGGAGAATGTACAAGGACACAGCTTCACCGGCAACCTCGAAGGAAAAACTCCGGCAGACTGGCGGAAAGAAATCTATTACCGTTACTGGACGAATCACGCTATCCGCCCGGCACATTTCGCTATCCGTTCCGAGCGCTACAAACTCATATTCTATTACGCAAAGAATCTGGACATGACCGATACGGAAAACTTTGATTTCACTCCTGCATGGGATTTCTATGATTTAGAAGAAGACCCGCACGAGAATCATAATTTGTATAACGATCCGAAATACGCTCCTATCATCAGACAGATGAAAAAAGATTTATTGAATCTTCGCAAGGAAGTAGGTGACACCGACGAGAAATATCCGGAGATGCAGGAATTACTGGAGAAGTACTATAAATAAGATTTCACTACGGAGGACACAGAGTTTTTATAACGGTGCTGTCAACTTTCTGCTCAAACATAAATGAAAGAAAAAGTTCCGTTTTCCGTAAAAAAACTTATCTTTGTTCCCGGAAGATAATAATTCACGCATAAAACTCATGCCAAAAGATTTATTTTGCATACAATACACCAACTGCACAGGATGTCCCAATGTCAACGAGAACATCCTTGTGTATAGGAACCTACCCAAAGGAGCGCATATCCCGAAGGATAAGTGTACGCAAAACTGTATGCTTTTCATGATAAAAGGCGAATTACTTATCAACAGTGAAGAATATCCCGGAAATATCCTGCGCGAAAAGCAATTTATCCTGCAAGCTATCGGCTCGAAAATAGAGTTGCTTGCCCTCACGGACGTTGAATACATCGTCTACTGGTTTAATGAGTTACCCCTGCTTTGCGAAGAACGTTACCGTGAAATAACGGAACAGGCAGAAGCACCGCTGACCTACACTCCGCTGATCATGAATGAAAGGCTTCATTATCTCATCACCAGTATGCCCGAATTTCTCGGTGAAGAATCACCTTGCAGCAAGTTCATCGAACTGAAATGCAAAGAGTTGGCTTTCCTCATCACCAATTATTATCCGACGCCTCAATTAAGTTCATTCTTCTATCCGATCAGTACGTACACAAAAAGTTTCCATTATTTTGTAATGCAAAACTACAACACGGTGAAGAACGTAGAAGAATTTGCGCATTTGGGAGGTTATACCACCACTACTTTCCGCCGGCTTTTTAAAAACCTCTACGGCATACCTGTATACGAATGGATACTGGAGAAAAAGCGGGAAGGCATTCTGGAAGATCTCCAGCGTACCAATATGCGAATTACAGAGATTTGTAACCGCTACGGTTTCGACTCTCTATCCCACTTCGCACACTTTTGCAAAGACTCTTTCGGCGACACTCCCCGAGCGCTGCGAAAGAAGGCGGCCAACGGTGAAAAAATCGGAAAGGTTGCCGATTAAGGAATAATTTCTTTAATTCCTTGCTCAATCAATCTATTTCCCCTATTTTTGCAGTCCGTAAGAGGTGTAAAACGTTGAAATTTTAGTTCTAACAATTAAATAATTTAAATTCAATCATTTATGTGGTTAAGTAATTCATCTATTGGAAGGAAAGTGGTGATGAGTGTCACAGGTATCGCCCTTGTCCTGTTTCTGACGTTTCACATGGCGATGAACCTTGTTGCGCTCTTCTCGGAAGATGCTTACAACATGATTTGTGAATTCTTGGGAGCTAACTGGTACGCGTTGGTTGCAACTGCCGGGCTGGCTGCTCTGTTTGTAATTCACATCATCTACGCTTTCTGGTTGACCATGCAGAACCGTGCAGCTCGCGGTAGCGAACGTTATGCAGTGAACGTTAAACCTAAAACTGTGGAATGGGCATCTCAGAACATGCTTGTCCTGGGTATTGTTGTCATTGCCGGATTGGCTCTTCATTTTGCCAATTTCTGGTACAAAATGCAGTTTGCCGAAATTATCGGTGTTCATGATTTGGGCGCATTCGGTCCTACAGACGGTGCCGCTTACATTCGTGAAACATTCGGATGCCCTGTATTTACAGTGCTTTACCTCATTTGGTTAGCAGCTTTGTGGTTCCACCTGACTCACGGATTCTGGAGTGCTTTGCAGACTTTGGGCTGGAGCAATAAAATCTGGTTCGAGCGTTGGAAGACTATTGGTAACATCTACTCTACTTTGGTAGTTCTTGGTTTTGCAGCAGTAGTCGTTATCTACTTCGTGAAATCACTCGCTTGTGGTGCTTGCTAATCGTAAATTGTAAATGATAAAATTGTAAATGAATATGGCTACTATAGATTCTAAAATTCCTGAAGGCGCTTTAGCCGAGAAATGGACCAATTATAAAGCTCATCAAAAATTGGTAAACCCTGCCAACAAACGTCGTCTTGACATTATTGTGGTAGGTACCGGTTTGGCAGGTGCTTCGGCTGCTGCTTCACTGGGTGCTCTGGGTTTCAAGGTATTAAACTTCTGTATCCAGGACTCTCCCCGTCGTGCACACTCTATCGCTGCACAGGGAGGTATCAATGCTGCTAAGAATTATCAAAATGATGGTGACTCTGTTTACCGTCTTTTCTACGATACAATCAAAGGTGGTGACTACCGTGCACGCGAAGCTAACGTTTATCGTCTGGCCGAAGTGTCAAATGCTATCATCGACCAGTGCGTAGCTCAAGGTGTTCCTTTCGCTCGCGAATACGGTGGTTTGCTGGATAACCGTTCATTCGGTGGTGCTCAGGTTTCACGTACATTCTATGCCCGCGGTCAAACCGGACAGCAGTTGTTGCTGGGTGCTTATTCTGCATTGAGCCGTGAAGTTCAGCGTGGTAACGTGAAGTTGTACACTCGTTATGAGATGTTGGACGTTGTGCTGATTAAGGATAACGAAGGTGTGGAACGCGCCCGTGGTATTATCGCCCGTAATTTGGTTACAGGTAAGATTGAACGTTTCGCTGCCCATGCGGTAGTTATCGGTACCGGCGGTTATGGTAATACTTACTTCTTGTCTACCAACGCTATGGCGTCAAATGGTTCGGCTGCTATGCAGGTTTACCGCAAAGGTGCTTACTTTGCCAATCCTTGCTTTGCACAGATCCACCCGACCTGTATCCCTGTACACGGTGACAAGCAGTCTAAACTGACTTTGATGTCCGAGTCATTGCGTAATGACGGACGTATCTGGGTTCCGAAAAAGCTGGAAGATGCCAAGGCATTGCAGGCAGGAACTAAGAAACCGACCGATATTCCTGATGCAGACCGCGACTTCTACTTGGAACGCCGTTATCCGGCATTCGGTAACCTGGTTCCCCGTGACGTTGCTTCACGTGCTGCGAAAGAACGTTGCGACGCCGGTTTCGGTGTGAACAACACAGGTCTGGCCGTATTCCTTGACTTTAAATACGCTATCGACCGTCTGGGTGAAGATGTAGTTCGTGCCCGTTACGGTAACTTGTTCGATATGTACGAAGAAATCACTGACGAAAATCCGTACAAGACTCCGATGATGATCTTCCCGGCTATCCACTATACGATGGGTGGTATCTGGGTTGACTATGAACTGATGACTTCTATCAAGGGCTTGTATGCTATCGGTGAAGCTAACTTCTCTGACCACGGTGCAAACCGTTTGGGTGCATCTGCATTGATGCAGGGATTGGCTGACGGTTACTTCGTATTGCCTTATACTATCCAGAACTATTTGTCAGACCAGATTCAGGTTCCCCGTTTCTCAACAGACCTTCCCGAATTCGTGGCTGCTGAAAAGGCTGTAAACGATAAGATCCAGAAACTGATGAATATCAAGGGTCATCGTTCAGTAGACTCTATTCACAAGGAACTGGGTCACATCATGTGGGACTTCGTAGGTATGGGACGTACCAAGGAATCTTTGACTACTGCTCTGGCTAAACTGAAAGAAGTAAGAAAGACCTTCTGGAGCGACCTTCGCATTCCGGGTGAAGCTAATGAATTGAATGTGGAACTTGAAAAGGCAATCCGCCTGGCTGATTTCATCGAAATCGGTGAGCTGATGGCTTACGATGCATTGAACCGTGAGGAATCTTGTGGTGGTCACTTCCGTGAAGAACACCAGACTCCGGAGGGTGAAGCGCTTCGTCACGATGACAAGTTCTCGTATGTAGCTTGCTGGAAATACACAGGTGAAGGAAAAGAACCCGAATTGATCAAGGAAGATTTGAACTATCAGTTCGTTAAGGTTCAAACTCGTAACTATAAGTCTTAATTATTAATTGTATAGAAATCATGGATAAAAATATAAGTTTCACACTGAAAGTTTGGCGTCAGAAAGGTCCTAAGGACAAAGGACATTTTGATACCTTCCAAATGAAAGATATTCCGGGTGATACCTCATTCCTGGAAATGATGGATATCTTGAACGAGCAGCTTATCAATGAAGGTAAAGAACCTATCGTATTCGACCACGACTGTCGTGAAGGTATCTGCGGTATGTGCTCTATGTATATCAACGGACATCCTCACGGACCTGCTACAGGTGCTACTACCTGCCAGATTTATATGCGTCGTTTCAAAGACGGTGACACCATTACTGTTGAGCCTTGGCGTTCTGCCGGTTTCCCGGTAATCCGCGACTTGATGGTAGACCGCAGCGCATACGACAAGATTATGCAGGCGGGTGGTTACGTGTCAATCAATACCGGTGGTATTCCTGACGCTAACGCAATTCCTATTGCAAAACCTATTGCCGATGAGGCTATGGATGCTGCTGCATGTATCGGTTGTGGTGCTTGTGTTGCTGCATGTAAGAATGGTTCTGCTATGTTGTTTGTTTCTGCAAAGGTCAGCCAGTTGGCACTGTTACCTCAAGGTAAAGTGGAAGCTGCACGCCGTGCGAAAGCTATGTTGAGCAAAATGGATGAACTGGGCTTTGGTAACTGTACAAACACTCGTGCTTGTGAGGCAGAATGTCCGAAGCTGGTTTCTATCAGCAACATTGCTCGTTTGAACCGTGAATTTATTGCTGCGAAGCTGAAAGACTAATTACGGTTAGTTTTACTTGATATTTGAGAGTGCTCTGCCTTTTGGCGGGGCATTTTTTTTATAATTATGTATTGGGTGAAATTTCTTCCTTTTCTTTTTTACGGATGTTTCTGGGAGAGTCGCCAAAGGACTTCTTACAGAAGTTGGAAAAATGTGAGAGAGATTCAAATCCATGTCCAAAGCAGATTTCGGAGATGGAAGCATCTGTATAGCGCAATTGGTAAAGGATACTTTCTTTGCGCTGTTTCATCATCCATTCATAGGCCGGCTCGTTGAAGATGGCTTTGAAAATGCGGCGGAAGGTGGTGACGCTGTAGCCGCCCAGTTGTGCGAACTCCTCTACGGACTTTATTTGTTTGTGGTGCTTTAATATGAAATATTCAAAACTGCTGGTGTATTGGGATAGGCTGTGTACAACAGGAGATAGCTCATAGTCTGTGTAATAGTGCGCCAACAGATAATAAAGTTCTTTACGCTTGAATTCGAGCAGCTCTTTACAAATTTTGTCTGCATTCAGATAGGAAGCAACCCCTTCAAGGAAAAGCTTTATTTCGGGCTTTATTTTCAGTGGCTCGGAGATGAGTGGCGGAGGCACGTTTTTCAATATATAGGTATAGCGGTCATAGCAGAAGGCTTTAGGGTCATCAAATGTGTACAGAATACCTTCCGAGTCTGTCATGGCCAGTATTTCCACTTTTGATGCGATAGCTTGCAGCACAAATTCTCCGGAATTGATGATGGTTCCGGCATATTCTTCACTATTGATTAATATTTGACCTTTGAGTAAGAAAAATAAAATATTGGTTTCACACTTATGTGGGGGTAAGTGGAAACCTTTTTTGTTATGTGTGTAATGGATGCTGTTCTCCACTGCTTTAGGGCATTGGGTACAATCCATCCTTTCATTACAGGGCAGACCAGACATATATAGATGTTAGAAACGCTTGTGTTCTTTTGGTTGATTTGACAAATGTAGGTCAAATATGGATAATTTGCAATAAGTTTCAGGAAAAAGACCGAAGAATCCTGTTTCCACTTGTTTGTCTTCTGCCGTTACGGAAAACGATAGCCTGTGGGCATGAGCATAGAGGGCTAAATTTGTGTGGCCAAACAAAAAGAAGTTGCAATTGTTGGGAAAGTAGCAGAAAGAAAGTATCTTTGTGTGTATCCATGGGGAGGTATACCGGCTAAAACAGCATAGATTATGGAATTTGTAGTATCATCCTCCAATTTCTCCGGTATCATTGGCGAGCTGCAAACTATCGCATATACTTTTTGAGGACGGTTGATTGACAACAGGTAAAAATGCTCCGCAAATGAAATCGCAAATCATGGTGGGGATGATACGGTGTTTCATTGCGGAGCAGGAAATTGCTATGTTCTTATCAGGAGATTATAATTTCATTGATTTATAAGCTTGCTGAGGGATCTTATGATGCAGGGTTTTTAGGAGTTTGCTCGTTATCAGTAGCATCCCAATTTTCATCATATGTTGTATTTACACTCATTTCTTCTGCACCAACCGGTAAAGTTAGTATATAACGGATACTTTGTCCGTTGGTCCATTCTCCGGTTAAGGATACTTCTTTTGAGGCATTAAAGAATGTTGCATTATCCTTCTCTGTTTTATACTTGACTATGATTTTTGCATCAGTAAGGGATTGTGGGTACAGCATTAATGAATTATCATTTTGTGTATAATCATAAATACCATCTTTGGCTGTTACGGTATTATCGAATGTATAGCTATAGCCACTAGCAGGTGCACTTCCTGTTATATTCCAATTTCCACCTTTTCCTTCGGTTCCTCCGAATGTATATGTTGCAGTACCGCCTTTGGCACCGGTGACAGTTATGCTTTCAACTGTGTAAGTATAGCTGCTATCAACTAGTTTCACAGCAAAGTTTATACGGGTGAGGATGTGTTGGAATGTAAGATTTAATGTATTATCACTTGGCTTGGTTACATCTTTGGAATAAGCCACTATAATATCTTTTTGATCGGCTGGGGTGTCAGGAAGAGTATAACTGATAGTAGGATAAGCGTTAGAACTAGCAGGTGCTGTATAGGTTACATCATTGGTATACCCAAAAAATTGCATTTCTGTGATAGGCCAGTAAAAAGTACCACTTGTTGTTGCCCAGCTACCTTGACCTCCTTTATATTCTATACCATCCATATAAGCATTACCCCATCCTGAAGTTGCAATATCATTGCTTTTAACTATATAGGCATGTAATTTAAACGACGTGAAACTGCTATTGCCTGTAACAGCGGCTCTTGAACTCTTTTTGACAATTGTGTTTACTCCTATTTCATTTTTACTTTTTGGAGTTCTTCAGATACTTGGATTTTAAAAGTGTTTTTAGCATCTAATTTAAATAATTTATAAATATAATTAAAAGGTTTTTTATATAACAGTTCATTATATTTAATACTATTGCTATTATAATAATCCTTTAATCCTTCAAGTCTTTCTTCTAAATCAATGTCATCAAGTAGTTTTTCAAGTTCTTTACTAGGAGTATATTCATTATTATTAATAATTTTTTTTATTTCAAATTTTACATCATATAAATTCTGCTCGAACTTAAATATATTATCGTTGTCTTCTTTTAATTTATTTATTAACTGTTCCTGTGTAAATACAACCTCAGATGAATATTGAGTATAAGTATCCTCTCCTGCTGTTTCTACACTTTGCAAATATGGATATCCTGTACCACCCCATACATTTACTGGTACTTCTGTTACACCACCACTATTTGAGTGAAAAAATGCATCAATTGGTTTATCATCATATGTTATAATCTTTCCTTTTGTATCATTTACAGCACTAACTATTTTTTGCCAATTGCTTTCTCTTTGACTTTCTTCCCATCTGGCTAATCTATCATCTTTTGAAATCCAAGCTTGGCAACAAGTTGAATCATCACATATATCTGCTGTATCATGTTTTTTATTTAATATTTTATATATTGTATATGTACGTGCAACTATCGCTTGGGCTTTTAATGCCTCTATTTCATAATTTGCAGGCATTTCTGCTGATACCACATTACATAAATACTCATCTAAATTCACTTGTTCAACCTCTCCCATTTTTTTATGCAATAATGATATCGTTCCATATTTGTTATAATTATATTCATTTTGATTGCTTGTTTGTGTCTGATTTTCATCATTTTGTTCTTCTTGATTACTTATTTTTTCATTTGAATTTACTGGGGATGTTCTTCTAGTTAAAAGTGCTGGAATTATAAAAATTATTAAAATAAATGATAGTAGATAAATTAAAATTTTTTTCAATACAATCACTCCGTTTTTTATTTTGATGCAAAAATTTTTATGCAGAAGTCAATTTTGCTTTCATTTCATTTAATATTTTTCTTTCAATTCTAGAAACTTGAACTTGGCTTATACCAAGAATGTTTGCAACTTCTGTCTGAGTTTTTTCTTTAAAAAATCTCAATAAAATAATTTCTTTATCTCTATCTTTCAATTCGTTTAATAATTGATTAATAACCATTTTATTAGTAATCAACTCTTCCTCATTTTTTCCAGTTGACAGCTTATCAAAAATAGTCATTTGTTTACCATCTTTATTTTCAGCATTTGCTGCTGCATCCATTGATTCAACTGCATTTGTCGACTCCATTGCAATTATAGCATCCTCTTTTTGTATCTTTAACTCCTTACAAATTTGCTCCAAAGTAATTTCTTTTCCATTTAATAAATACTGCCTTTTTAATTCATTTATTTTTGTGTTCAATTCTTTTATACTTCTACTAACTTTAATAGGTCCATCATCTCTTATAAATCTTTTTATTTCTCCTAATATGTATGGTACTGAATATGTTGATAATTTTACTTCAAAATTTGTATCAAATCTTTTTATTGATTTTATAAAACCTATACATCCTATCTGATATAAATCTTCTGCTTCATATCCTCTGTTCATAAATCTTTTTACAATACTCCAAATAAGCCCATTATTATCTCTAATAAGTTTATCCATTTCAAATTTGTCACCATCCTGGGCTCTTTTTATTGAATTAATATTATTTTCATACATATGTACACTTACCCCTATTTATTCTTTTGTTAAAGCTGTTAATTGACTTCCGTCAATCTCTTCCTCATGTTTTTTTATAGTTTTTGTCAATGTGACTTTTGTACCTAACCCAACAATTGATTCCACTTTCATTGTATCCATAAAACTTTCCATTATTGTAAAGCCCATTCCAGACCTTTCTAAATTAGGTTTTGTTGTATATAATGGCTCTTTGGCAACATCTACATTTTCTATTCCTTTCCCATTATCTGATATTTGAATTATTATTTCATTACCTTTCAATTCAGCATTTATTTTTATTATTCCTTGCCTATTTTCATATGCATGAATTATACAATTCGTAACCGCTTCTGAAACTGCTGTTTTTATATCTGCTAATTCCTCAATTGTAGGATCCAATTGTGATGCAAACGCCGCAACTGTAATCCTTGCAAAAGCTTCATTCGCACCCTTATTTAAAAATTCTAATTTCATCTCATTTTCAATTTGTTCTTTCATAATAAATATTTTTCCTTTCTTACTTATAATTCTGTTACTGGAATTAGTCTTAAAATCCCACTCATCTCAAATATTTTTCTTACACTTTGAGTTAGATTTGCAACTTCCAATTTTCCACCAAGCATATTAGTAAATTTGTATCTTCCTATTATTAAACCTATTCCTGCACTATCCATGAAAGTAACACTATCAAAATCAAATACAACTTTTCTAGGCATATATCTTTCAATTTCATAATCAGCCCTCCTCCTTATCTTTTGTACACTACAATCATCAATTTCATCTGTGATTTTAAAAACTAACATCTTTTTATCTTCATAAAATTTTGATTCCATATTTTATGATGTTCCTCCCTTCAGGCATAAACTAGGTCCATCAAATTCAACCTTGTCCACTCCTTTTTTAGTTTTCTTTTGCTTTATGTATGTATTATAAATCTTTTTCCATTTTTTTCCAATAGCAAAAAAATAGAAGTTTTGTCGATTTTACAGAAGTTTTCGACACAAAAAAATGTCATTTTGTGGTCACTGGATAACGATTTTGAGGTGTTGCTCTTTTGAATTTCACGATGCCTCTAAGGGATATATTATTTATAAGTATGTACTGTTCATTACGTTCAAAAAGAAAATCTAAAATCAAAAACTGAGCCTCTCTCACTCCGGCCAAACTGTATATATGTATATTGTTTTAGAATTTTTGAATGCGATTGGAACAATATTAGAATTTCTTAAAAAATCAATGGAAAGAGTTCACAAAGTGGAAGGGTGCCATTGATTTTTTTAGAAATTCTTATGTTGTGTATTGAAGCCGAAAAAATTATCAAACAATATACATATATACAGTTTTCCGTGAGCATTCCTCAGTTTTTTATTTAAGATTTTCTATTTTTTACTCCAATCAAATGGACATATTTATAAGCAATATACCACCTTAGATGTACAGTGAAATTCAAAAGTGTAACAATTCAAAACTAATATCGAAGAACTTAGTAATACCAATATTTTTATCAAAATCTTGTTTTTTGTGCAAAATTGTTGTAATATTTTATAATAAGAATAAAATAAAGAAAGAGAAAATTATGGAAGTAGAATTGAAAGAAAATGAAAGAATTGATGATTTAGAATTCAAAAATTTAAAAATAATACAAAATACACAAGGATTTTGTTTTGGAATAGATGCGGTATTATTATCAGACTTTTCTAAAAACATAAAAAATAACGCAAAAGTATTAGATTTAGGAACAGGAACAGGAATAATATCAATTTTATTATGTGGTAAAACAAATCTAAGTAAAATAATAGGTGTAGAAGTACAAGAAGAAGTTGCAGATATGGCAAAAAGAAGTGCTAAACTAAATAATTTAGAAGATAAATTTGAAATATTGAATGATAATATTATAAATTTAGATAAGTTATATGGAAGAAATTCTTTTGATGCAATAGTTACAAATCCACCTTATAAAAAAGAAAATACTGGAATTTTGAATGATGAAGAAAAAAAGATTATTTCAAGGCATGAAGTTTTGGCAAAGTTAGAGGATTACATAAAAATATCTAATAAGTTATTAAAGGATAAAGGAGAATTTTATATGGTGCATAGACCAGAAAGATTAGTTGATATATTATCTTATATGAGGCAATATAAAATTGAGCCAAAAGAAATAAGATTTGTTTGTTCACATAATGGAGAATCGCCTAAATTAGTACTAGTAAAGGGAGTAAAAAATGCAAAACCATTTTTAAAATTCAGAGAAAATCTTTATATCTATGATAATGAGGGAGAATATACAGAAGAAATTTATAAAATTTATAATAAAAATCATGTAAAGAATTTAGGAAATGATTCAAATATATGTGAAAAGCAATAATTTTAAAAATTATTTATTTTAATGAAGGGATGAAATAAAATATGAAAAATGGAACTTTATATATAGTGGCAACACCAATAGGAAATCTGGATGATATAACAATAAGGGCAATAAAAGTATTAAAAGATGTTGATTTAATTGCAGCAGAAGATACACGTCATACTTTAAAATTATTAAATCATCTAGAAATATCAAAACCAATGATAAGTTATCATAGACATAATGAGGAAACAAAGTCAGATGTGTTAATAGAAAAATTACAAGAGGGACAAAATATAGCATTAGTATCTGATGCTGGAACACCTGGAATTTGTGACCCAGGAGAAGAAGTTATAAAAAAATGTATTGAGCTTGGAATAAAAATAATACCAATTCCAGGGGCTTGTGCAATGATAAATTCTTTAATTTGTTCAGGAATTGATACAAAAGAATTTACTTTTTTGGGATTTTTACCTTTGAATAAAAAATTGAGAAAAAAGAAATTAGAGGAAATTGAAAAATCTAATAAAACAATTATAATTTATGAAGCACCACATAAGTTGGAAACTACTTTAAATGATTTAAAAAAGATTTTAGGAGAAGAAAGAATGCTTACATTGGCAAGGGAAATTACAAAAATACATGAGGAATTTATTAGAGGAAATATAGATGAAATTATTTCAAAATCTGAAAATCTAAAAGGTGAAATTGTTTTAATAATAGAAGGAAACAATGATTGTGAAGAAGAAAATTCTTTAAATAATCTTACATTAGAGGAACATTATAAATTTTATGAAAATCAAGGACTTACTAAAAAAGAAATAATAAAGAAAATTGCTAAGGATAGAAATATGAATAAAAATGATGTATATCAAAAATTTATATAAAAATATAGTTGTCAAAAGGTTTGACGCCTTATTGACAACTATTTGTTTTTTTCATGTAATATGTTTAATTCTTTTGAACATTTTTCACATACAAGTTTACCTTTGTATTCTATTAAATCATTTGTATTTCCACAGAAAACACAATTGGGTTCATATTTTTTTAGTATAATTGAAGAATCGTCTACATAAATTTCAATAGGGTCTTTTTCAACAATATTGAATTGGTTCCTAATTTCAATAGGTATAACAACTCTTCCAAGCTCATCAACCCTTCTTATTATTCCAGTAGCTTTCATGTTTTTCCTCCTTAATGTTACTTTTTGCAAATCCAATAGCGATTATACATTTAATATAACACAAATGACACAGAAGGTCAATTCTAATGTAATAAAAAATTAAAACAATTAATAAAATTATGTAGGTGATTAAAAATGTTGAATATTTTGTGGCCTGCTTTTTTAGTTGTGTCTATTGGATTTGCAATTTTTTTTGGTAATTTAAAAGAATTAAATAATTCTATATTTGAAAGTACTAACTTAGCGGTCAGTTTATGTATTACTTTACTTGGAACAATGTGTTTATGGAATGGAATAATGCAAATTGCCGGAAAAACATCAGCAATGAAGAAGATTACCAATTGTTTAAAACCGCTGATGAGATGGTTGTTTCCGAATTTGAGTAAAGATAGTAAAATCTATCAAGAGATTTCTATGAATGTTGTTGCAAATGTTTTGGGGTTGGGAAATGCTGCTACACCTTTGCGGAATTAAAGCTATGAAATCAATGCAAGAAGAAAATAAAAATAAAAAAGTTTTAACAGATGAAATGGCAACATTTATAGTTTTGAATACTGCTTCAATTCAGATTATACCAACTACTGTTATTGCAATAAGAAATTCATTAGGATCAAATAGTCCAACTGCTATTATTGTTCCTGTTTGGATTGCTACAATTTGTGCGGCTATTGCTGGAATTACTGCGACTAAAATTTTTATAAAATTAGGTAAATAATGATTACAGGGGGGAAAATAGTGAAATTTATTGAATTTTTTTCAAATTTAGCAATGCCTTTAATGATAGTTTTTATTGTTTTGTATGGTGTGATAGAGAGAAAAAAAGTTTTTGATATTTTTTTAGATGGGGCAAAAGAGGGGATAGGAGTTGTTATAAGTATTTTTCCTACATTAGTTGGACTGTTTGTAGCGATAGGAGCTTTGAGAAGTTCGGGAATAATTGATTTAATTGTTAATTTTCTAACGCCTTTTTTTAATATTGTTAATTTTCCAACTGAAATTTTGCCATTGGCTTTGATTAGACCAATTTCTGGAAGTAGTTCAATAGCTGTTGCTACTGATATTATGAAAAATTTTGGGGTTGATTCTAGAATTGGACTTATGGCTTCTACTATTATGGGGTCAACTGAAACAACGGTGTATACAATTGCTGTTTATACAAGTTCTGTTGGAATCAAAAAAACAAGATTTGTTTTGTGCGCGGCTTTAATTGCAGATTTTGTAGGAATTGTTACAAGTATTATTGTTTGTAAATTGATTGTTACAGTTTAGTGAAAATAAGGAAAAAGTTGCTCCAAGTGGTAATATATCAATATTTAAAGTCAAAGACCCAATGGTAGACCCCAGATATGTTTTTGACTAAAAATATTGATATATTACCACTTGGAGCAACTTTTTCCTTATTTTCACGGAATTGTAATAATTGATTTAAATTGTCGATTTTTGTCGAAATTTTCTTGTTGACAAAGGTATTAAATGGTAGTAGAATATAAAAAGTTAAATCAAAGACATAAACAAAATTATTGTTAATTCAAAAATATTGACAACAGTAAGGAGGTCTTATGATTTTTAAATTAATTTTATTTATTTCAATTTTTTTTATAATCAAAAAAATGATTACTAAAATATTAGCAATCATAATCTTGAAAAAAATCAAAAATTAAATTTAATAATGTTTTTAATTTTGTAGGGAAAATAAATTTCATCGTATTCCCCCAAATATTTTGAGATATTTCGAAAGTTTTTTATAGTGTCCCACACAATTTCTTTCTAAATTCATTAATTTATTTTCTCTACATTTATATAAATAAAAAATATTTATCTATGATAAGTTTCACCATTTGAAATTTTAAAAGCTCTAAATATTTGTTCTAATAAAAATACTCTAATTAATTGATGAGGAAAAGTCATTTTTGAAAAACATATTTTTTGATTTGCTAAACTTAAAATTTCTTGATTTAAGCCAAGTGAACCACCAATAACAAAAGTTATTTGACTTGACTCCATAGATATATCTTCAATTTTTTTAGAGAACTGTTCAGAAGAGAATTCTTTTCCATTTAAATCTAAACAAATAATATAAGAATCTTTTTTTATATGATTTATCATATTAGTGCATTCCTTTGATTTAATATCGTTTTCAATATTTGTATTTATTTTCTCTGGAATCTTCTCATCTGGAAGTTCAACAATATTTAATTTGCAATATTTTGATAATCTTTTTGAATATTCATCTATTGCGTCTTTGAAAAATTTTTCTTTTATTTTTCCAATACATACTATATTAATTGTTAACATGATGTTTCCTTTCTACTTCTAAGAATTTATAATTAGAAAATAGGACAAAATGTTCCTAAAAGGACATTATAGATCCTGGGATATCACGACTTGCTACATTTAATTTTAGTGAGTTTTCATTATAATTACTATTTGATATAATTTCATCTACAACGGTTTTATATGCTAGTTCTGGGAAATTGCTTTCTTTACTTAAATGGCCTAGTGTTGCTTGTTGAAGTCCAGATTGCAATAAATGAGCAATTGTTTTTCCAGCTGTTTCGTTTGGCAAGTGTCCATTTGGACCTGCTATTCTTGTTTTTAATATGTAAGGATATCTAGAAAATTTTAATATTTCTGGGTCATAATTTGATTCTAATAATACAAAAATGCTGTCTTCTAGATTTTTTAGTATTCCATTTGTCATATGTCCTATATCTGTTGCAATACTAATTTTTTTATTGTCTTTAAAAATGTTAAATCCACAAGGGTTTGCTGCATCATGTGGTATTGAAAATGGTTTTATTTGTAAGTCACCAATTTCAAATTTTTCTTCTATTTTTATGTTTTTGATATTTTTTTCTGCTATTTTTTCTTTTTGCTTAGGCATTGCATCTAATGTTTTCTGATTTACATATACAGGCAAATCAAATTTTTTTGCAAATGTTCCTAGACCTTGAACATGGTCTGTGTGTTCGTGTGTGATTAGTATTCCGTTAATAGAAGCAGGGTCAATAGATAAATTTGTTAGAGCTGTTTCTATTTTTTTACTACTGACACCTGCATCTATTAATAATTTTGTATTTTCTGTTTCTACTAATAAACTGTTTCCACTGCTTCCGCTGTATAAACTACAAAAATTAAACATATTGTATTCTTCCTTCTATTTTTCCTTTTATAAATTTGTGTATTTACAATATTAATTATAGATTGAAATTTAATTATTCAGTTACTCTTTCTATATTAGCACCGATTTTTCTGAATTTTTTTTCTATATTTTCATATCCTCTATCAATGTGTTCTAAATTATAAATCTCTGTAACGCCATTTGCAGATACGCCAGCTACTATCAATGCGGCCCCCGCTCTTAGGTCTGTTGAATATACTGGTGCACCAAATAATTCGTCAACACCTTCGAATATTGCTGATTTTCCTTGGGCTGTTATTTTTGCACCCATTTTATTTAGTTCAGCTGTATATTGAAATCTTGATTCCCAGATGCTTTCATTTATAATACTTGTACCATTTGCTGTTGCTAAAACCACACCCATTTGTGGTTGTAAATCTGTTGGAAATCCTGGATATGGTAATGTTTTTATTGTTGCCTTATTTGGTCTTTTACTGTACCAAACTCTAATGCTATCACCATTGTCTTCTACATTTCCGCCAATTTCAATTATTTTAGCAGTTAGTGGTTCTAAATGTTTTGTTATACAATTTTTAATAAGTAAATCTCCTTTTGAAGCAATTGCTGCTAACATAAATGTACCTGCTTCTATTTGGTCTGGAACTACTGAATAAGTGGCATTTCCATGTAATTTTTCAACACCATTTATTTTTATAACATCTGTTCCAGCTCCTCTAATATCAGCACCCATTGTATTTAAGAAGTTAGCAACATCAACTATATGTGGTTCTTTTGCAGCATTATCTATTGTAGTAGTACCTTTGGCAAGAACACTTGCTAACATTACATTTATTGTTGCTCCCACAGAGACAACATCCATATAAATATGTGCTCCTGTTAGACATTTTGCTTTTGCTGTAATTGTACCTTTTCCAACTTCAACATCAGCTCCTAATAATTCAAATCCTTTTATATGTTGGTCAATAGGTCTAGCACCTAATTTACAACCACCTGGCATACCAACTTTAATATTTCCTGTTCTACCAAGCATTGCACCAATAAGATAGTAAGAAGCTCTAAATTTACTTGTTAAGTCTAATGGTGCTTCTGTTGTTGTTATATTTCTTGTATCTATTGTTAATTCATTTTTTGTGTTCCATTTTATTTTTGCACCCATTTTTTCTAAAATTGTGCATAAAATTTGGACATCACTTATGTTTGGAATATTGTTTATAGTACATACTCCATCTATTAATAATGTGGCTGGTAGTATTGCTACTGCCGCATTTTTTGCTCCGCTTATTTCTACTTCACCCTTTAAAGGTGTTGGTCCTGTTATTACTAATTTTTCCAAATTGATTCCCCCTGAACATATATTGTCTCCATAAAATATATCATAAAGAGTGAAGTATTGCAATAGATATAAATTAATTTTTGGCTGTTAATAAACCACTATTTGTGAAGAATTCAATTAACTTAAATTTGAATTTGATTTCTGAATTAGAGTGGTCAGAAATTATTGAATATTCTTCTTCTGATAGTACATTTTGTAATTCTTCTTTTGATTCATCTGGGACAATTCCAGATGAAATATCTATAAAACAAAGTGATGGAAACATTACACACCACCAATTGCGACCTTCTGCTTTTCCAATTTCAACTCTTAATGCGTCATAGAATCCTGCTGGCAAAGAAATATCACCATATTGTTTTGTAGGAAATTCAAAATTTCCAATATTTATTTTTACATCATATGAGTAACCCTCATCTTTGATTGTTTCTAATGCAACTTGCTTGAATTCTTCTTGATGTTCAGTTACAAGCTTTATTGCTTCTTCTTTTGATGAACAGTCTGAACATATATTGTTCATATATTTTAATAAATTATCTCTTACCTTATATTTTAGAGCTTGATCTTCATCACTATTGCTGTTTGCAATTACATGTAATCTAAATACACTTTTACTTATATCTGTTGATACAGCTTGTACATATGAAAATGCACAAATTATTGTATATATGAATAGTAATAAAATTAATGTTATTATTGTTCCTATTTTGGAATTTTTATTATTGTTTAAATTTTTTTTCATGTTTTACCTCCAATAAACTTTTCTTGTAAAATATTCTTTAAATTAATTATTTACAATTAATATAAATTTATACATTTTTTGAAATGATGTTTTATATAATTATATTAGATAGTTAAAATTAAATTATATAACAAAAAAAGAAATATAATTGAAATATTTCTGAAATATTTCTGAAATATTCTTGACATCTAAAAAGATAAATGGTAAAATTTACCAGTACTCAGAAATGAGGCTACTCTAAAGAAAAAACTTTAAAAGATTGAAAGGGTTGATATTCTTATGATGAAAGAAAACAAAAGAGAAAAAAGATTATGCTTGTTTTTTGCAAGTGATTATCATTTTGAAATGATAAGTTTACCTTATATTAATGAAAGTTTAAAGAAAAATGAAAATGTAATAATAATGACAGAAAATAATTTAGATAGTAGTGTAGATAAAGTTTTATCTAGAATTAATTTAGATGAAGAAGAAAAAAATAAATTAACTAAAATAGATTGGAAAAATGATGATTTAAATAAATTTAAAGAAATAAAAGCTGCAAATAAAGATGGAAAAGATACATTAATATTTGTTAAAGGAAGAGAAAACTATATAGATAATATGAATAAAAATATTAAAAATTGGATAAATAATAATGAAGTAACAGTTGTAGATTGTTATGATATAAACGAAATTCAAGAGGATGTAAGTGATATTGCTAAAAAATATGATAAAATAGTAGTAAAAAGGGAGAATATGGGGAACCATGTTCTCTTATTTTGTAAGCGCCAACCAAAATCTAACGAAAGGATATTTCATCATGCAAAGTATAACACATTTAATTAATTCTATTGAATCTTTTTCTAAACAAAATTTTAAATTCTCTCAATATTTTCAACCTTTAAACATCTTGAACAAGATTCCTGATTCTATTTCTGATCATTTAAACAATGTTGATTTCATTTATCATCTTGATGAAGCTTCCAAACATATTGATTGGCTCAATGACTTCTTTGAAAACAATATCAATCCCATTACCAAGAAACAGTTGTCTCATTTGAAATCTTCTAATAATAAAGATATCCAAATCCCTTATGCTGATTTAAAAGTTGATGAACCTCCTCTTTTTAAAAATGATTCTGTTCAACAGCTTTCTTTTGAAGATATCAATCGTAATGGCACTATCACACCTGTAAAAAGAAGAGACCCTGATTCTTTTAACTTTGATGGTATTTGTCCTTAC
>ERZ773147.1478-NODE-1478-length-24435-cov-5.497006_pt1 | contig 24435 bp, 37 predicted proteins | sample MGYA00580851_ERZ773147 | MGnify/ENA primary metagenome ERZ773147 (study PRJEB29015, sample SAMEA2737818) | human gut metagenome | biome: human gut; feature: human-associated habitat; material: faeces | place: China | collected 2012 ... | reverse complement strand
TTATATAGTAGATGCTCTAATGATATAGGAAACTTTGGAGATAAAAAATCAATCACCATTACACATTGTAATGAATATGATTGGGATAATGATAAATTGATTGAGTTATTCAAGGATTGGAATATTTATTACTCAGATGGTGAAACACATAATGATGTGAACTGAGAACAAGAAAGATTCGTTCTTTTGGAAATATGGAGGTAAAAAATGGAGAAATTTTATATTGTAACAAATGAAGATTTTTTAAAAGGGTTACATCGTGATGAAGTAATAGAAAAAAACAGAAGAGAATTTATCAAAGATTTTTTCAATCGCATAGGAATAAGTGGAAATCATTATTATATGCGTGGAGATGGTAATGTTAATGTTGCGTTTAAGGAAAACACAAAAAGTAATATTGAATTGTATATTGATGATGTGCAGGAAAATAGTGAAAAATTTGGTAATCAATTAAACAAACCTAAAATGTTTGAAGGTCAAAGTATGAGAAAGTTTAAAAAAGGTTGCAAAATATTAAAGCAATTTCAAGATGAATGTATTAAAAAGGAGATAGTTATTAATGCTTATCCTTTGAGGTGTGGAGACTACTTCGAAGAAACGGAAATGGGTGGCTATTCAAGAACAAGTTTTGAATACAATGGAAAACAATACTTACGTATGAGTACTAATCGCTATAATTCATTAACTCCTTATGAAAATGGTTTTGAAGAGATAAAAGGCAGTGAGTTTTATAAAGCATTTGAAGAATTTGAATCAAAAAATAAGTAATATCGGTTTCGTGTGGAGGTGAAACGAATGATAACACCATCAGTAATGCAAGGATTAACAAATGAAAATACAATGCTGTCAAGTGTTTCTATAGAAGATTTAGAAGAGTATAAGAAAAATGCTTGTAAAATTCTTAGAAGTCAGACGCAGTGTGCTACTGCAAAAATCGTAGAAGAATTGATTGATCAGGAAATTATGAATAGAAGAATTATTGAAGAGTGGAATAAAATCTATGAAAAATTTCCTGAATATGTTGGAATGTAGGAGGTGATACCAATAGAATTAGAGAATAATTCAAAACAGATTGAAGAAAATCTTAAAACTATACTTACATTAGAATATATGGGAATTCATATTGAAGACACAAAAGAGCAAGATTTTAAGCAGTTATATTATTTTTCTGTACCAGAAAAATCAACAATAGAAACAAATGATTTTCTAAATGATCAAATCAAGACATCAGACGGATTAATACAGGTTGCAAAAGATTTTTTAGCTGTGATGATTATTAGTTCATGTAAATCTGAATTTGATGATAGTGAAGAGGACGAAAAATTTTACGAAGATGTGGAAAATAATATTTCAGAATATGCTTTATTCTTTGCAAGGGTTAGACAAGGTGAAATATGGAATAAAGAAATGGGCAAGGTTGCTGTTAATAAGGTATTAGGAAAGCTCCAAAATCAGTTATATAAACAGGTTTAAAAGGAGGATGAATAAATGACTTGTAAGTACCCAATAACTAGCAGAAGTTATAAATTTTGTATAGGCTGTAGCGATATAGATTGTTGTAAAGATGCAGTTACTCCAATCATTTCTATGCCAAAATTTCAGTCACCAAAGAATGTTATTCCGTCTGCATCAGAAGCAAATAAAATGACAAATAATGCAATTGATAATTGCACTACACAGCAATTAGCAGAGTTATCAAAATTGATTAGAGATGCGATTGCAGATGGCAAATTTTCAATCAGTGAAGATGGTTGTTTAAAACCTGAAACACGAAAGAAATTAGAGGAATTTGGTTATAAAGTTGAAACTGGGAATCAATACAATGAATCGTATTACAGTATCAGTTGGAGAGAAACGAAATAAATTTCGATTTTATATGAGGAGGTAAAGATAATGGCATATAAAAATACAAATTATAGAGAACAAATAGACAAAGAAGCATATCAGTATGGTGATTTAGCTGATTATGAATTTGATGATAGGGAAGAATTTATTCCCAAAAGTGTTGTTATTCAAATAATTGACGAAATTGAATCTGATATAAATGATATCAATCACAAGTTAGAACATATAAATGGTTTAACAGAAGTGGATGAAATTAAAAAACAAGTTTCTGAATTAAGTACGAAATTATATTAGTAAGAGAGAATATAAAAGTAAAGAAAGAGAGGTACATATATGCCAGTACATGATGATTTAGGCGTTAGGATGAAGACATTTTATGAGCAGATTCCAAAGACAAAACTGATGAGAAGGTGTCCAGTTGCTATCAGAATTGATGGAAAAGCGTTCCACACATTCACAAGAGGATTTCAGAAGCCTTTTGATGAAGTTTTGATTAAATCAATGCAGGAAACAATGAGATACTTATGCGAGAATATTCAGGGCTGTGTTCTTGGTTACACGCAGTCAGATGAGATTACACTTATTCTTGTTGATTATAAGAAACTTACATCTTCAGCATGGTTTGATTATGAAGTTCAGAAGATTTGTAGTATTGCAGCAAGTATGGCTACTATGGCATTTAATAATATTTTTTCTAAATATGTAAAGGAATTTGATTTAGAGTTAGCATATAACGATAATGGCATTGATACTGAAGAAAATAGAAAGTTATGGGAAATTTATAAAAAAGCTATTAACAAAGGTGCAATGTTCGATGCCCGTTGCTTTAATATCCCAAAAGAAGAAGTAACAAATCTCGTATATTGGCGACAACTTGACGCTTCTCGTAACTCAATTCAGATGGTAGGTCAAGCCAATTTCTCACACAAGGAATTACAGAATAAGTCATGTAATGATATTCAGGATATGCTTATGACTCAGAAAGGCATCAACTGGAATGATTTGCCGACTTATCAAAAGCGTGGAAGTTGCTGTGTAAGAAATAAGATTATTATTGAATCTGATGGTGTCATGGCAACTGCACATTTAAGAGATTTTTCTAAATCAGAAAATGAGTGGATTATTGATACAGATATTCCTATTTTCAAGGGTGAAGGTAGAGAATATATTGATAGATTGGTATTTATTGGTGAAGAGTAAATAACATACCATATATAGTGAGCGTAAAGCACAACAAACACTATATATGGTATGAAAATCAAGACCGAATGAAACTGACATTTCTTGGTACAGATTGGAGAATATATAGTTATGGATAATATGTTTTTGGTGCAATATGAACCAATAACAACAATGACAAGAAGAATTTTATCTTTAGGTTTTGAGCCAAAACCAACTCAAGAAATGATTGAAAAATTTTATGATGAAGTAAATGCTTCTGATTGTTATCATAATTCAATTGTTCTTGTAGTTAAAGCAAAAAGTATGGAAGAAGTTAGAGAACAAGTTATTGAAACTTTTAATGTTTTATATAAAAGTAATGGAGAATAATATTATGGAATATAAAAGAGGTTGTATGGTGTGTCTTAATTTGATACGAGATCCAGTAGATAATTACATAGAACATAAAGATGAAATCGAAGAAGTTCTTAAACCATTCATAGTAGTTCCACGAAATAAAATATCTAAAGTAAATACAGACCAATGGTTATATATTAGTTCGGCTTGGCAAGATAAAAATTATGTAAGAGCTGTCGAGATTTGTAAAGGTAGTAAGATTTACAGTACAGTTGAAAATGATCTATATGAATTAGACAAAGAATTGAATGAGCTTGGATTTAAGACAAGAATGGGTAGAAATTGTGATACAGGAACTTTAAGTATTGCAGTTTTGGAAGAAGCAGAAGAGGCGAATTATAGAATGAGTGATATTTGTAAAGATAGAGAGGCTTTAAGACCTAAATACGAACAGTTTATTCAGACTGAAAGAGGTAAAGAATGGAAACATTTTTGGCAGAGTCAAACAGGTTCAGAGAGAAGTGGAGATTTTGGAGATTATTTGTATGACTTTTATCCAGAAATGTTGCAGTAAGGAGAAAAATAAATGGCGAAAAAGAAAGGTTTTGGTGTGAGTCCAATAACAAATACAATCTACTATGGAACACAGGATACAGAAAAACATATGTGGATTGGACAGAAAATAGATGTTACAGATGATGTGATAGCTGCTGTATATGAATGGTTTATGGGTAATATGGAAGACTCTGAAGGTAAGAAAGAAGAATATCAGATCACATATTCTGGCACAGAGTTTGAATTAGTAATGAGAAGAAAGAAAACAGAGAATGTATAGTTGGAGGTGAGAAATATATAATGGCAAATAAATTATATGAGTTATTTCATCCAGAAGTAAAATTACAAAATAAACGATTGTCTGGTAATGATCCTTGTATAAATTGTGTCAATGTCCACAGATATCATAGAGGAACAGCATTAGAAACAGAAATATTAGACAAAGAAAAATGCAATAATTGTATGAAAAAGACACTATATGATGCTGATTGTATGATTAAATTAAGATGGTATGAAGACAATGACGACAGAGTTTCTAACATGGAGCAAAAGGATAAAGATAGATATGATTGTGGAGTGAAATGTCCTGAATATTTACATAATGATATTCCTGTTTTTTATCCTGATGGATGGTCTTAATAAATATTCTTAGCGATTCAGTTAATAATTTCCAATAAAAATAAAAAACAAATAGAGAATAAACATATAGGAGAGTCTTATGTGGATTAGCAGAACAAAATATGAAGTCGAAAAACTGAAATATAGACAGAGAATATCTTATTTAGAAAATCTTATCTGTCCATGTGAGTCACATGATTATATTGAAATAGCTCACGAAATTATAGATGAACATAGCACAGTAAAGCACATTTTCAGATGCAAGAAATGTGGGAAATTACACGATGAATTAAGTTGATTGTAAATCACTGTTTCATTTGGAATTTTGAGGAGGTGAGAATATGGAAGTAAGAGTTAGATTATCGGATGCACATAATACAATTAAAGAATATGAAAACTTGGGATACAGATTTATCGGATCAAGACAAGATATTGAATATGTAAACCTTTTCTTTGAACCAAAAGAGAATAATGTAACAGATATAAAATTTAACATCGGAGATTTCATAGAAAATAGAGATGGAAGAATTGGTTACATTTCAGATATATGTCATTGCGATGAATGTAAAAAGCGTGGGTTCTTTGAACCAACAATTCAGTATTCAGATGGTACAAGCGATTACATATCAAATTATTCTGTAAAATACGTTTCCAAAGACTATAAACAGATTGGTACTCAGAAGTTCGATAATGACTATTATGAGAAAGAAATTGAAAGATTGAAACATCAATTAGAGATGGAGAAAAGTAAAAGTGCTTATTGGAAGATGAAAGCCAATGGTGAAGAACCTGTTTTAATGGGTACAAGAGAAAGAATGATTCACATTCTTCGATAGTAACAGAGAATATACAAGTGAGGTGATATGTATAGAAGTAATTGAAACAAATCTAATCATTGATGAAAATAATTTCATTCGAGATCATCAATCAAGAGTAGTCGAAGCAGACAGTTGGGACGAATATTGTAAAGCACATAAGAATTATGATGGTAAAGCAGTTTTGTTCAAATCAAAAGTTATGAAAGGTAACAGCATCCAATCTAATTGTAAAATTTCAAATCTGAAATATGATGAAATGCATTTGTCTTGTAATATCACAAAATTAAAAGATAATGGAGAAGAAATCTTTACAGATAAAAGATTAGCATATCGAATAGTTGATCCGACTTAATCAAGTCAAAAAAAATTCCAAAACAAATAACTGAATAGTGAATATATGAATGGGTGGAAGAACAGCATACCCTTGGGCTTTTGCGCTCAAAAATCACTGTTGAAGATAGATTTTCACATAAATTTATTTTCTGTGTTCCAGTCGTAAGACTGTTCAAATATAGTTATCAAAAAATTTTATTACATATTATAAGGAGGATTCATTTAATGAATTTTGAAATGACAGGAAAGTTAAGTATTCCAAAGGAGACAGAGAAGTTTCATCCTGATACCGAAAAAACTTATGAGTCTGGTTGGGTGCGTAAACAGTTAATGTTTAATGTAACTTGCGGAGACAACAGACACATGATGACTGCTACATCGGGTGCTTTTGCGGATGGTCATGGTGATGTGTACACATTTTCTAAGAATGGTGTAGATGAAAATGGTAATAAGGTTAAGGGTGAATTATTAAAGATTCCATTTAAGGAGAGACTTACATCATCAAAGTTAGCAGAAGTTGCAGAGTTCAAGAAGTTTATCTTTGATCTTGAAAAGCCAGGTCGTAGATATAAACTTGAAAAGGCTGCGGAAAAGGTTAAGGAAGGAACAAACCTTACTGATGAAGAGTTAAAAGAGATTGGTATTGAGAATGAAGCAGATGTAAATGCGGAGCTTGAAAAGAGTAACAAAAGAAGACATGAATTTATTTCAGAATGGGATTTCATCGACTTTATTAAGAAGGTTATTGATAGTGGAAAGTATTCTGATGAGAAGTTCTTCATTCGTGGAAATGGCGAGTATCGGTATTCAGACAAAAATCAGAGAGTTTATGAATCATATGTTCCTAATCGTATTTATCTCGCAGCAGACGATGCAGAAGAGAGTTCAACAGCTACAATTAATGTCTTATTTAACTCAGAGAGTTTAGATGATATGAGTGTAGAAGAGAAGGGTAAGTATTATGTAAATGGATACATGATGGAATATGACAATAATCGTAAGGGTAATATTGCTGTGCCAGTTACAATTACAATTCCAGTTCCTTCAGACGATGCTGATGAAAAGGCTAAGAAGAGAGCAGAGTCAATCAAGCATAAATTTATTGTTGATGATGATACGTTCAAGGAATATGGTGCGGTCGTTAATATGCTTAATGGTGCTCAGAAGACAGAGATTACAGAGGACATGCTTACTGATGAACAGAAGGATGACTTAGAGTGTGGTCTTATTACTATGGATGATATTCGTGCAGAACTTGGTGGAAGTGTATATGGTGAAAGAATTAGAGAGTATCAGTTCTTAAAGCCAGCAAAGGGATTCACTAAGGGCAGACAGGACACGGTATATACAGAAGATGATATGGTAATTAAGCCACTTGAAGAGGAGCTTCCAGAAGGAACAGAAGACCTCTTTGAAGATGACGATGATGAACTTTAAAAGAGATGAGGGCAAATGCCCTTCTCTCGATAATAACAAATAAAAATATGATTATTTAAAAGGAGATATACATATGGCATTTCAGAAACCAACAATTAATGTAATTAAACCAGATATTAAGAACTTATCAATCTATCTTAGGAGTACAAAGAAATTCGGCAAGTCAACATTATTTAGAGATGTAATTCTTGAAAAGTATGGAGATCCATCAAGAGGTTTGCTTGTAGGTTGTGGAAATGAGAAAGGTTATAAGATGCTTGATAATCTGAATGCTACTCAGGTTAAGACATATAAGGATTTACAGGAATTAGCTGATTGGTTAATTAACGAGAAGGGTAAGGAACACAATATTGAAATGGTAGCTTTTGATACTGGTGATGAGCTTGCACTTATTGCAGATACAGAAACTATTCGTCAAAGCAATGTTGAAAATCCTAACAAGAAGTGTAAGTCAATTAAGGCTGCATTTGGTGGATATACAGCAGGAGAGAAGTATTCTGCAAATGATATTATTAAGCCTTATATGACAAAGCTTGAAGATGCAGGTTTTGGTGTATGGGTAATTGCACATACTAAATTTAAGACAATTAAGGAAAAGGGTGGTCTTGAAGAGGATGGATATATGCAGTTATCTTCAAATATGGGAGCAGATTATGAAGCTGCTTTTGGTGACATTTTTGATGTAACTCTTACAGGTGTTATTGATCGTGACCTTGAAGAAAAGAAGGTTGGGGATAAAGTAAAGAAGTATGCAACAGATACAGTTCGTAAACTTTATTTTAGAGGAACAACACTTATTGATGCAGGTGGACGTTTTGCAGATGGTGCAGTGCCAGAATATATGGTATTTGATAAGCCTAATATGGCGGCTGATTTTATTAGAGTAGTCGAGGAAGGTATGGAAAAGTCAAAGTCTACTATCGGTAAGAAGTCTACCCCTAAGAAGACAACGCCAGTTAAGGAAGAAAAGGTTACTGAACCTGATCCTATTGAGGAAGACGATATTGATGATATCGACACACCAGTAGAGGATACAATTGAAGAGACAACAGAAACTTCTGCATATCCAGATGATTTAGATGCTGTTATTCGTAAGATGTATAAGGAGTGCAAAGATGCAGAACTCAAGGCTTCTGTTAAGAATGTAATTGCTGAGTATGGTAAGCTTAATGATGTCGATGAGGACGGATTAAAGAGAATCTATGACATGATGAACTAAAAGGAGTAACACATGCTGGTTAAATGCAGACTGTGTGGTACTAAAGTAGATAGAAATGAAGCATTCAAAGTAGTAGTAGGTGGTAAGAACACCTACTATTGCAATGAAGCTGAATATCAGAAAGTATTGCACGAAAAGGAAATAAAAGACAATACATACGAATGTATTAATCAGATATTTGGATATAAAGTTTTGAATTCTGCTTTGTTCAAAGAGATAAATCTTTTATTGGATGTGTATTCTTATGAATATATTTTGGCATATCTAACAGAGAATAAAGAATATATAACAAAGATTCTTGAAAAGGATTTTGTAAGTGAATATGCAAAAATTCGGTATTTCGCTGCGATACTTAAAAATAATTTGGCTGACTTTAGAATGAAAGAGCCTGAAAAACCGAGAAAAGTTGAAGTTGATATGCCAATTATGAATTATAAGAGAAGAAATAAACGTAGAAGTTTATCTGAAATTGAAGAAAGCGTAGGTGATTAACATAAGTGAATTTATTACAGGTGTAAAAGAGAAATATCCTGCTCAATTGTTAAAAGGTAGAATTGAGTACGAAGGTAATGTTATCAGTTGTTTTTTCAAGGATATGCTTCTGCTTGATGATACAACATTTGAACAAAAAGATTTTATTACAGCAGATGGTCTTTTTTATTTTTCATTGTTGAAAAATCTGAGAAAGAAAGGTTTTTATTCCTTAGATGAAATAACTATCTTATCAAATATGAACGAAGAAGTTATTGAGAAATTTGAGGATAAGGGTGGTTGGGATACAATTCAACACCAAATTGATATTATCAATACTCAGAATTTTGATACATATATAGATATTCTTTATAGAGAGAATATTATGTTGAACATGTATAAGGATGGTTTCAATCTTTTGCAGGAAATAACTGTAGGAGATAAAAAGGTAATACCTTTGAAATTGTTCAGAAAGATGACTGCCGAAGAAGTAACAGATTGGTATGAAGCTCGTATATCTAGTTATGGAACTGGTTATAGCAGTAAAATACTTGAAGAGGAAGAAATTGATTTTGATGATGAATTCATAGAGTCTTGTAAAGATGGCGAAGAAAATGGTGTACCATTTGATATTGCTGGCTATGATAAAAATGGTGAAGAGATGAACTGTTTTCCGTTTTTATCACGACAGATTATGGGATTGCTTGAAGGAACACTTACAATGATGGGTGGATTCTCAAGTGCAGGTAAATCTACTTGGTGGATTACAATTCTTATGGCACTTCTGCATTATGATCGAAAAATTCTTATTATCTCCAATGAGGAGAATATCAAAAAATTCAAGATTAAATTCATGGTTTGGTTGCTTGGAAAACGTAATAGATATTTTAAACTCACAAAAAAGAAAATGGCATCTGGCGATATTAATGCTGAAAGCAGAGAACAGTTAACAGATGTACAGAAATTTTGGAGAGAGAATTATAAGGGCAGAGTTAAATTTATTTCCATTAACGATGCTGACATGCGAGTTGTAAAGAAAAAAATTCGTGAGAATGTATTGAGATATGGGTATGACACTGTATTATATGACACATTTAAGATACAAGAAGGAGATTTTTCATCTGCAAGACAAGACTTATCTCTCGTAAGAGATAGTCGTGAATTAGACAAATTAGCAAAGAAATACAATTTGATTATGCTTGCTTCTGTACAGTTAGCAGAGTATATGAAAGGAAAGTTATTCTTGGATGCAAGCTGTTTGAGTAATGCTAAACAGATTAAGGAAATATTGGAAAATCTATTCCTAATGAGAACTGTATACGCAGAGGAATTGGATGAAAAGAGTAAGTTTTATTGTCGTCCATTCCGATTGAAAAAGGTCAATGATAAATGGATAGAAGAAGAGTATAAACCCGATCCTAATGCCGTATGGCGTATGGTTTTTGTTGAAAAAACAAGAAATGGCAACAATTCCAGTGATACAGGTGTTGCTTATCTTTTGAAGTTTTCAGGCGACCATTGCATTTTCAGAGAGACTTGTCAGTGTAGACCTCGACATGGAGAAATAAAATAATAACTTTTGGAGTGATATATGTTAGCAGATATTAAGAAAGAATTGATAAATCACCCAGATAAGCTTAAAGATGTGTTAGAACATTTTGGCTATTGTAACATAGTAATTCGTCCTAAATATATATCTTTTGGACGAGATGAAAAGTCATCAAAGAAAAGTATAGTAATCAATCTTGAAAATAACGAGTATTTGTACACCATTGATTATGCGAGAAATATAAGAAAAGATATTTTTTCATATATCATTGAGCAAAGAAAGGTCGAATTTATAGATGTCCTTAATGAAGTAAGACATGCATTAGGAATTACAGATTATTATGATTTCTTTGATAGTAAAGGAATTTTTGGAGGATTTTATGAAAAGATTAGAAAGCGAAGAACTAATAAAGTCAATATATACGATGATTCCATCTTAGATTGCTATGTTAATTGTGGGAATACAAGGTTTCTTGCTGATAATATATCACTTCTTTCACAAAAATTTTTTAACATAAAGTACGATGTAGAATCACAAGGAATTGTTATTCCCATAAGAAATCAATTTGGACAGTTAATGGGTGTTAAGGAACGATTCAATTATGATGTTCCTGATGGTGAAATGAAATATTTTTATGCTGTTCCTTGCAGCATGAGCCAAACATTATTTGGATATTCTCAGAACTATGAATTTTTAGTAGATAATACTATCTATATCTTTGAAGCTGAGAAGAGTTGTATGCAGTGCTATTCATACGGAATAAGAAATTGTATATCTCTTGGAAGCGGATCTATTTCTATTCAACAAGTCAAAATGCTTCTTGAATTAAATCCCAAACGAATAATCTTCCTACATGATGTAGGATATGGACTTGAAAATATTATGAGAAATATTGATATGGTCAAAAATTATTCCAGGTTCACAGAAGTTGAACTTGGATATTGGAGTTATTTTGGTCGAGGATATAAAAATAAAGTTTCGCCATCTGATTTAGGAAAAGAGTGTTTAGAAAATATTTTACAAAATGAGATAACAATGATTGGAGATGAGGATGACGAAGACGAATTATAAAATATTAAACGATTGTCGTGGAATGTATGAAGATGAAGTATTTGATACGATTCTTAATCAAAGAGGGGTTGAAAATGTTGAACATTTCTTAAATCCAACAGAAGAAGATTTATTACCATTAGATTCATTATTTCGTATAGATGAAGCATATCAAAGAGTAGACTCTGCAATTACAAACAATGAATGTATAGGAATTTTGTTTGATACTGATTTAGATGGTATTACGTCTGGAACAGAAATGACAAGATATCTAAGGCATTTTACTATAAACATTAAGACCTATATAGATGAAGGTAAGATGCATGGTTTGATAGGACAAGATTTAGCTCAGTTCAATGGGATTGATTTGCTGATTATTGTAGATAGCTTAGATAAAGATGTCTCTCAGTATAGAAAACTAAAAGAGATAGGGGTAGATATAATTATCCTTGATCATCATGCAATCAAAGAGAATGAACCATATGATGAAGTTTCAATTTTAGTATCTTCACAAAGAAATTATGAGAATCCACAGTTATCAGGAGCAGGTGTTGTATGGAAGTTTTGCAAATATCTTGATGAGCAATATATTACAGATTATGCAGACGAACTTATTGATTTAGCAGCTTGTGGAATCGTTGGAGATATGATGGATATGACTGTTATGGAGAATAGATATATTGTCTCTAAGGGATTGGAGAAAATATATAATCCAGCAGTTAAGAAGATAGTTGGTGGATTTGAATTTAACAGTACAGCTATTGCTTTTAGTGTCGCTCCTATTGTAAATGCAAGCAACCGTATGGGTAAGAATGATGTGGCTATGAAAGCTTTTTTGGAAGATGAAAATAAGCAGGTATTGGCTTATATAAAAGAGTTAAAAAAATGTAAAGAAGATCAGAATGTTGAGGTTGATAGATTATTGCCAAATGTGTTGGAACAATGCAGCTCACAGTCAGATAAAAAAATGATTATTACATATATAGATACTCCATATGGTATCAGTGGTTTGTTGGGTAACAAATTACTAGAAAAGTATCAGAAGCCAATCCTTGTATTAAAAGATACAGGAGAAAATTATTCTGGTTCTATGAGGGCTGTAGGAGTGGATGACTTTAGAGAAATATGTAATAAGAGTGGTTTAGCAAAATGTGATGGTCATGAACTTGCGGCAGGAATCACAATCGAAAAATCTAATATAGATAGATTTACATTATATATAGAAGAAACTCTTCCAGAATTAAATACTGATGTTTCAGTGGATATTGATATTCGATTAGATGTTTCTGATATTACTCGTAAGTTAGTAGAGAATATAAAGAAGATAGATAGAATATCTGGAACAAATTTCAAACCAGTAAAGGTGTTTATCAATGGAATAAATGAATATGAAATTGGACAAATGAGTGATTATAAACACTTGGTTGTAAAACCTAATGATTATTTGCAGATTATCAAGTGGAATTTTGATGGTTCATTTGATGAAATGGAAGATCATAGCATGATGAATGATGAATTAGAAGTTATATGTACTCTTGATAGTGGCTTTTTTGGCAGGAAATTTGTCCTAAAAGCGGTATGTGACGAGATTAAGGAGGTGGCTTGATATTTCAGACATTGAATTAATAAAAAAAATAATTCCTACTCTTACATTTAAGTTTCCATATTCACCAAAAGAATATGAAAAGAATTTATATCTTGAAAATTATCATTGTCATAAAGATTTTAGCAATACATCTACACCAGATTGTGCTGAATCTATTAATGTCTATGCAGAAAGAATTCATGAATTTGGCACAAAATGTTTGTATTCTGGTGAACATGGTTCGCAAGGTAATCAGTTTCAAGTCTATAAGGTCGCAGAGAGTGAACATCTGAAATATATTCATTCTTCTGAAGTTTATTGGGTAAAAGATAGAAAAGAAAAAGATAGAGCAAATTGTCATATGATTATTGCAGCTAAAAATGCTGAAGGTCGTGGAGATATTAATTTTGCTTTATCAATGGCTAATATTGATGGATATTATTATAAGCCACGTATTGATTTAGAATTATTATTTAATATTCCAAAAGACAATGTGATTATAACGTCAGCTTGCGTGGCAGGTTGGAATTATGAAGATGCAGAAGATATATGGCTTAAAATACATAAATATTTTGGAGATAATTTCTTTTTAGAAGTTCAGTATCATAACACTGATAAACAGAAAGAACTTAATAAAAAGATTTTAAGAATTGCAAAAGAACATAATATCCAGATTATATGTGGTCTTGATAGCCATTATGTTAAAGAAGAAAATGCAGTTAAACGTGACCAGATTCTGAAATATAAAAACATTAATTATCCAGATGAGGAAGGTTGGTATCTTGATTATCCTGACACTCAAACCGTAATTAAAAGATTTGAAGAACAAGGTGTTTTAAACAGAGAAGAAATATATAGAGCAATTATGAATACAAATGTTTTTGTGACAGAATGTGAAGAAATTGTTCTTGATAGAAAATTTAAGATTCCGAGTGTTTACAAAGGAAAAACCTATAAAGAAAAATGTAAAATTTACAAAGATGTTCTTAATAAAGCTTATGCAAAAGAAAAAGAAAAATCAAAAGAAAAAGCCGATGGTATTCGATATGAAGCAAAGCAAGTTATGGAAGCTGGTGTTGTGGATTATTTCTTAACAAGTAAGGCTATTGTAGATGACGCAATAAAAAATGAAGGTGGTATTTTAACAACTACTTCAAGAGGTAGTGCTGCATCATTTATAACAAATAAACTTTTAGGACTTACAACTGTTGATAGATTCAATGCTGATATTCCTATTTATCCTGAACGATTCTTGACTAAGGAACGTGTATTAGCTGGTCAGATGCCAGATATTGATTTGAATGTTGCTACACAAGAACCATTTGTTAAAGCAGCAAGAAAATTATTAGGGGAACATGGCTGTTACCCATTGATGGCAATAGAAAAACTTAAAGAAAAGGCAGCTTGGCAGTTATATGCAGGTGCAAACGAAGTTAAACCAGAGGATGCGAATCAGATTTCAAAGTATCTTGATGAATATAATAAGGCATTAAAATATGCGGATGAAGATGAAAAGGATGATATTCATGTAGAAGATTATATCCCAAAAGAGTATACAGAGTTATTCAAACAGAGTAGTGAATACCAAGGGATCACAATCAATTTGAAAGTACATGCTTGTGGTCATTTTATCTTTGATGGTGATATTCGTAGAGAAGTAGGATTAATAAGTGCTGTTTCTGGATCAACTGGCAAAAGAACAGTATGTGCAGCTATTGAAGGTGGTTATCTTGATGAATTCGGATATGTAAAAGAGGATTTTCTTATTGTAGATAGTGTTTATCTTACATATAAATTCTTTCATAGCATTGGTATGGAAGTTCCGACATTTGATGAACTAAGACATATGATTGATGGTGATAAAAAAACATGGGATATTTATGCAAATGGTATTACATGTTGTATTAATCAGTGTGAGAAAGAGGCGACTACTAATCGAGTGAAGAAGTATAAACCGCAAAATTTAGCGGAGTTAAGTAGCTTCATTGCAGCAATTCGACCAGGTTTTGCGTCATTACTTAGTACATTCTTGAATCGTGAACCATATACTACAGGCGAAAAAAAGATTGATGATTTATTATCTGATACTGCGCATTTTATGATTTATCAGGAATCTATTATGAAAGTATTATCATTCTTGGAATTGAAAATGGCAGAAACATATGGAGTTATTAAAAATATTTCAAAAAAGAAATATAAATTACATCCTGAAATGTTAAAAGAATTACAGGAACGATTAATAGAAGGTTGGAAAGCAGAAATCGGTAAGACAGATAATTTTAATAATGTTTGGAATGTAATAGAGTCTTCTGGATCATACGCATTTAATTCTCCACATGCTTATTCAATGGGTGGAGATTCTGCCTATCAAGCATGGTTTAAAGCACATCATACTAAAACATTTTATGAAGTAGCAATCAATCATTATCAAGAAAAGAATAAAAAGGATAAGATAGATGCTCTTGTTAAAGAAGCAATTAAATTTTGGGGATATAAACTAGGCGATTATGAATTTGGTGCAGATAACAGAAAAGTGACAATTAATGAAGAGAATAAATTAATATATCCAAATTTATCAAGTGTAAAAGGCTTTGGTGAAGGGGTTGTTGATACTCTTTATGAATTAGGACAGTCGAAATATAAAACATTTACTGATGTATTAACTGCACTATTTTCAAATTCAATTAATAAGACCATTGTAAATAAACTTATTAGAATCAATTATTTTAAGAAATATGGTGATGTAAATACTTTACTTGAGATTACAAGACTATATGATTTGTTAAATGGTGCGAAGCAGATCTCCAAAGATAAAGCTGAAAAGAATAATATTCCATTTGATATACTTGTAAAACATGGAAATGAGACAGCTAAACAATTCAATAAACTTGACTCAGAACAAATTATTAAGGAATTGATTTCTAATATTCCTTATAGAGAATTAACTTTAAAGGAAAGGCTTGATAATCAGAGAGAAGTTCTTGGTATTGTCAGTGACTCGGATTCAAAAGTAAGCAAACGTCTATATTATGTTTCTGAACTTGATATTAAAAAATCTATTGTAAATGTTCATCTTTTTGAAATCTATAGTGGTAAAACACGAGAAGTAAAAATGTGGACAAGTCAGTATAATCGAAATCCATTTGATCTAGGTGCAATTCTATATATTATTTCCCTTGAAAAGAAGAATAAAAAAGAGCCAACTGGTGAAATAAATCCAGTTACAGGTAAGAAAATTTATAAAGAAGTACCTAATAAATTTGAATTTTGGTTAAGCAAATTTGTAATAAAAAATGATATTGAGGAGGACGAAGACGATTTTTAACAAATATAAGTATACAGATAAGGAAATGGAAGAGTTAATATCTTCCATTACAATCCTTATTGACACAAGGGAGAAAGTCAATTCCCACATTACAGATTACTTTGATCGAAAAGGAATTTCATATAAAAAGAAAGCACTCGGTTATGGAGATTATTCGTTCATGATTCCTGCAAATGAGAAGTTATCCATACCTCGTGATTTGTATTTTAATACAACATGTGTCATTGAGAGAAAAGCTAGTCTTGAAGAAATAAGCAATAATTTGACAAAAGAGCGTGACAGATTTGAAAAAGAATTATGTCTTGCACCAAAAACTAAAGTGTTACTAATTGAAAATGCTTCTTATGAGGATATTGCAACAGGGAATTATGATACAAAGTATAATCGAAAATCTTTTATTGCATCAATCCATAGCTTTTGGTTCAAATATAACATTCCAGTTATGTTTATGCCAAACAATCAATATTCAGGACTGTTTATCAGAGAGTATTTTGAATATTTCTTAAAGAATTATCTTCGATAGAGAGAATAATACAGTAGGAGGTAAAAGTCGTGAATTATGAAACTCAGTATTATAAAAATATCCCTCTAAATTTGGTTTCAAGAAAATATAAAAATATGAAAGCAAAGAGATTTGTGATTAATCATACAAATCAAAATGTATGGATTCCCAATAAACATCTTGAAAAAGATGGAACTATTAAAGGTACAGAAAATATTGATTATGTATTTAGAAAGTCTATAAGACAATTAGAGTTAGCTGGTATCACACAACCAATAATAGGAATTAAAAGAAAGAGTAATGTTATATGAAAATTTTAACACGATTATTTACGAAAAATCTTACTAAAGTTCCTCTGTTGTGGATTACATTCAATTGGAAGCTGTTTAAAAAGAATGGTGTAAAAGGTTCTTGTATGTGTAATATTCATCCTTCCCTAAAGGATGATGAACACATCAAGACCATAATGCAAGAGTTATGTAACTATATAAGAGAGAATTATGATATGGAGGAGATTATATGAGTGATTACAGATATATGAGAGTTATTCGATGCAAAGTCGATTTGAATAAAATATCAGTATCTTCATTGTGGGACTTAGAAGATAAATTCACTGATTTATTTGATATGAATCTACCAAGATATTTTGAAAAAGCTGTTGCAGAGAACGATGAGTATTTAGATTATGTTCTTGAATCAAAAATTGACGACAATGGTGGCGAATGGGGAAAATCACGATACCTTACTGAGAATGAAGCGAATAAATATCTATTATTATTTAGTGAGATATATCCAGATGTGAAAAGAGACGATTTAAGAGCCGTAGAGTTTTGTTGGTATGATTGCAGCGAAGCTCCTTTATATTATGATGTAGACGAAGAAGAGTGGTTATAAAAGCCAAGGAAAGACGGATTTCTTTTGAAGTTATATACAATATATAGTAGCGGTAGTAATGGTACACAACTATATATTGTACATAGAAATGAGGTGAGTACAATAAATGATACATGAACTAAAATCTAAAAAAGATTATCCACCTACGAGTACACAATTATTATTATACACCAAAAATCATGGAGTGCTAGTTGGTTTTTATGACCCAAGCACAATAAAATTTATAGGCGGTAATGGATTTTTCGAAAAAATTAAAGATAAAAATTTTTGGATACATATTATACCGCATGATTTTTATGCATGTACAACAAACGGATTAACTGATGTTTATGCTTGGTCAGAAATTCCAGAAGCTAAAATATCAAATGAGGAATTTAGAAAATGGCGTAGAGAAGAAGAAATTTCTCAGGGATTAATTGCATTTTATGTTGGATGTAACAAAACAACAATTAGTCGTTGGGAGAAAGGACAAATAAATATTTCACTTGAGTTATATGAAAGAATAATGAAATTTTACAAGGAGAACAAAGACTATGATTCAGATGAACGAAGTAATTAGAGATTTAAAAGCAGGAATTAGTGAAAGAGACGTTCTTGATGAAGAAAGAACATATACTAGCTGCAAGTGTGAGGATAACGATGAAAACTCTTTTGTGATTAAATATCACAATTTTGAAACCAATGAAGATGATAAATACAGAGTTATTGTAGAAAAATTATAAGATAGGAGAATAAATTAATATGGAAATTTTTAATGTACCAAGAGGTTGTGGAAAAACAACGCATCTTATTATGGAAGCAACTAAAACAGGATGCCCAATTGTTGTTGGATTGCAGACTCAGAAAAAGTATCTTGAAGAAACAATCAAAAAAATCACTTACAAGCATGTTGATGTATATACAATTCAAGAAATCTTAAATATGAAAAACAAACCTAAAGATATTCTAATTGACGAATTACCATTAGCTTTGAACGTTTTACTTGATTGTAATGTTATTGAAGCAACTATGACAAGCAAATCAAGAGAAATGTATGACATCCAGAGATGGAAAAATGGAGAAGTTAAACTTTAAAATGGTAATAAACGACAGTTTCTTTGGAAGATTTGGAGGTTATATATGATGGACGATAGAGCAAGTACAGAATATAAGCTAATTATAAAAATTTGTGACCAAAAAAAATGTGCAGAATATGATCCGTTTGGATTATGTTATGTAGACGATTGTATGAGTTGTCCAAATTCAAGAATAAAAATTATTCGTGAAGATGGAGTAGTAATGCGTGATGATTTTAAAGATAACAAGAATGTAAACGCAAAAGATAAATTATGGTCTTATCAAAGAATGTTTGAAAGAGATGGTGTAGAACTATTTGAAAAAATGTACAATGTTAATTTTTCAAAATGGCAGAAGAAATATCTTTCAAAAATATTCAATAAGTTAAAGAGTAAAAAAACAATTAAGCAGTAGATTCTTGTGAAAATTAAGGAGGTAATAAATGAGAATAGCATTAACAGGTCATAGACCTCAGAGATTAGGATTACCAGATGATGAATTAGATATTAAATGGGCAAGAATTGGTCATTGGATTTTTAATCAAATACTTGATGTGTCTGATGTTTATTGTGGTATGGCAAATGGCTCTGATATTTTAATTGGGTTAAATACTTGTATTATTAAGAAGAGCTACAGAAGTATTTCCGAAGAATTTGAAAAGAATAGAAATTTAAAATTACACTGTATTTTACCTTGCAAAGATTATAATTCATCAAATAAATATTACAACAAGCTCAAAAATGAAGCTGACGAATGGGTTGAATTATCAGATGAATTCTATAAAGGTTGTGACAATGTGAGAGATCAATATATGGTTGACCATTGCGATGTTTTACTTGCAATTTGGGATGGTAATAAATCTGGTGGAGTTTGGTCAACAATTCGTAAAGCACAAAAAGCAGGTAAGAAGATTATTTACTGTCCAAAAGAGATTTTAGAAGGAGAATAATATAATATGAAAATTTTAGCTTTAACAATTTTATTTATTTTGATGTTTTTTAGAATTAAAGGTACGCCAAGTGCATTAAGTAAAACACTATGGCGAAAGAGAATGATTAAACAACTCGCAAAAAGTAAAGAGAATAATAATGGAAAACCATTAAGCGATGCAATGCAAGGTGGTGCAATATTGATTGTATTTTTCATGGAGCTATTCTTAATCATCTTTTATATAGTATTAGGAAACAAAATTGGAACAACTGAATTTATTGTAATGTCTGCCCTACAGGTATTTACTTGTTTATGGTCATTGGGTGTAAGCTTGTCAGAAGTAAAAACAGCTTTTAGTTATAATATTGAGGATTTTAAGTTTCACAGATTCCAGTTGTTGTTTAATGTGGTGTTAGATTATATCTATTATCCGTGGGCGATTTATATGTTATTGAAATAAGCCATTATTTTATACGAAAGAATAGGAGAAAAATAATGATAAAATGAAAAAATATAACGATCCATATCCAACTATTGAAGAAGTGATTAAAAATAAAGATTATGATTATGTATCGTACAGAATAAGCCATATAAGTGAAGAAAATGGTATTTTTGCAGGATGTTTTAAAACAGAAAATGGAAAAATTATTTCGTTAGATGGAGGTTTTTATAGTTTGAATGAAAAAGTAATTGCTTCTGAAGAATGGGAAGACGAAGAGGAAAATATCAATAATGGATTAACTGTTATCGTGGAAGGAAATTGGATATAAAGAATTTTTTAATAACTTGATAATGAAAGGAAGGAATATGATAATGGGTTGTTTTGATTATGTTAAGGGAAAAATAAAATGTCCAAATTGTAAAACTATATTTGAAGCAGAGGATCAAGTAAAATGGACAAACTGTATGCTTCAAGAATATGAAGTGGGAGACAAAATACCTGCAAAAGATGGTGAATATACATATGGTTCAAGTGAAAGAGGAAAGTTAATATCATTCTGCCCAACGTGTGATTCACTTATTTCATTTAAGGTTGTCGTAAAAAATGGAAAAGTATACAAAGTAAAAGAAACTGGTTTGATTTTATAGAAGATTGGAGATGAAGAAAATTGAATAAAAGAAAATTTAAGAAAGCATTTATTGAAACTATTAAAGAAATGTTGGTAGTGTTTATATTTACGATTGCTGGATGCTTAATTGCTACGTTTAGTAATGCTATTACTGGAACAATCGCATACGGATTAGTATTCATATTTATAATTGTATTCGCAGCGAATATGTATTTGGAATATAAAGATCTTAAATATAAAGACGAGTAAATTGGACTTTCATTGGATTTGAAAAGGAGGAAAAATTTGAAAGCAACAGTAACAAGTATTACAGGATTTTATGAAGCATTTGTATCTATGTTTATGAGTAAAAGAACATGGACACCTGAATTGGATGAAGAAATTAAATATGTGTGTAACTCTGTATTAGATAATAATGGAAATGTTAGTATTCGTGATGATGATATTATAAATTCAGAAAATTATAAAAAATTTGAAAAATGGTTATCTATGCTTCTTCGTATGGGCAAAAGACATATTACAGTTCTTAGGTATCTTGATATTACGATTATGACAGAAGGATTACATAGAGCTGGACAAGATGATGTTGATGCACACGCAAGAAGATTTGATAATCGAATTATCAGAAATAGTACAAGGTTGGCAACATTTGATGAAGGGGAAATGTCTGATTATTACAAAGATAAGGTTTTAACAGATGGACAGGCTTGCAAAATTCTTGGATTTGAATTACCAAATGAGATTGATCACAACGGTAAAATGTATGTAAAATCGACTAATGGATATGTTTTAAAAGAATATGAGAACAACAAGGATGTAAAACGTGGTCTTTATATGTTAGGTATTCCGAGTAATTTTATATCGAAAATTAATCTTTGTGAATGGGGACATGTGTTTAGAGAACGCTGTGATGGCGGTGGTGCTAATCCAGAAGTAAAAGAGTGGGCAGAGCAGGTTATGAAACAGATTACAGAATTTCATAAAGAAATTACAAGGGATTATGTTTTGTCAATTCAAAACTAAATGTTCATTTCATAAGGATAAGAAAAGGAGGATATATGAAAAACGCTTTAAAAATGACGTGCCTTATGTTTGGTATAATTATTTTATTTTTATTTGCTTTGGTTATATTTATGTTTCTATTCGCATTATTCTTTCACTTGTTTTTACCAACTATAATTTCACTTATAATCGGTGGAATTTTATCTGTATTTATTACAATTTTTGTGGCAATTTATATTGATATGAAATATGAAGAGAGGTGATTAATATTAGAAATCCGAATAGATTATATGATTTTTATAATGAAGTAACAAGATTACATATGACACACATGCCTGATTGGAGAGTTGGTCAGTTTTGGATGAACTTTTTAGGCTGGGTTCAAAATGTAAAGAAACGAGATCCGTTCTTCCAAGAAGAGTCAGAAATGCTTACATACTTAAAAGAATATTGTGGAGAAAAGGAGGAAGTAAATGAATAAGTTAGAAAGAATAAAACAACTTATTAAAGAGTTGAATAATGCTTCATATGCTTATTATAATCAAGTTCCAATTATGCCTGATTATGAGTGGGATAAAATGTATGATGAGTTAATAAATCTCGAAGAAGAGACTGGTATTGTATTATCTAACAGTCCAACACATAACGTTGGTTATTCAGTTGCAGATGAATTAAAAGAGGTTGAACATAATCATCCTATGCTTTCGCTTGATAAAACAAAATCAGTAGATGAGTTAATTGAATTTATTGGAGATAAGGATTGTTTTTTATCTGTAAAAGCTGATGGTTTAACCACATCCCTTCATTATATTAATGGTAAGTTGATTGGTGCAGAAACTAGAGGTAATGGAGTAAAAGGTACTGAATGCCTTCAGAATGTATTAACAATGAAAAATGTACCAAAGGAAATTCCATATAAGGATGAACTTATTATTGATGGCGAAACAATTATTGGATGGGATACTTTCAGAGAGATTAATGATAAATTACCAGAAGATAAGAAGTATAAGCACCCAAGAAATCTCGTATCTGGATCATTGCAGTTACTTGATAGCAAAGAAGCTGCAAGCAGAAATATGAGATTTGTTGCTTGGAGAGTTATTAAAGGTTTTGAGCATAAAACTCCTAGTGAAGATTTATTCAAGGCAAAAGATATTGGATTTGAAATTATACCAATATTAAAATCGCCTAGAATTAATCAGAAAAAAGAGTTAGTAATCTTGTTAAATCAAATAAGAGAATCAGCAAACTCACATAATATTCCTTATGACGGAGCTGTTATGGCGATTGATGATTATAAAATTGCAGAGTCTATGGGAAGAACGGATAAATTCTTCCGACATTCAATGGCATATAAATATGAAGATGAATTATTTGAAACTGTTCTTACAGATATTGAATGGAATACTTCAAAGACGGGTTTGATTAATCCTGTGGCAATCTTCGAGCCAGTTGACTTAAATGGAGCAATTACTACAAGAGCAACACTTCACAACATTACATATATTAAAGATATGATGCTTGGTATTGGAGACAGAATTAGGGTTTATCGTTCAAATATGGTTATTCCTAAAGTACATGATAGCATTGATAAGAGTGGTAATTTTAATATTCCTAGCAAATGTCCTATTTGCGGTCAGCCTACAAGAATTATTAAAGAGAACGACTCTGAGGTACTTATATGTGAGAATCCAGATTGTAAAGGTAAACTTTTAGGTAGACTTGTTCATGCAGCAAGCCGAAATGCGTTGGACATAGAAAATCTTTCAGAATCTACGATAGAAAAATTTATTAATCTTGGTTGGTTAAATTCCATTAAGAATATTTATCATTTATCAAATCATGAAAACGATATGAAAACCATAGATGGATTTGGTAAAAAATCTGTTGAAAAACTTCTTAACTCTATTGAGAAATCTCGTAAAACAACTCTTGATCGTTTTCTTTACAGCTTATCAATTCCATTACTCGGTAAGTCAGCAAGTAAAATGATTGCAGAATCAGTAGATTATAATTTTAACATTTTTATGCAGCAGATGGCATTAACAGGAGCAAAATATTTTAAATATATTCCTGGAATCGGAGATACTTTAATTAATTCTCTTGATAATTATTTTGAAAAACATTGTTCTGATATTTTACAATTGTCAAAAGAATTCATATTTGAATCAAAAAGTAATCGCAATACTAATGATTTATTAAAAGGTTTAACATTTGTAATAACTGGTTCGCTTAATCATTATGCAAATAGAGATGAACTCAAATCAGAAATTGAGAGTTATGGTGGCAAAGTATCAGGTTCAATCAGTTCAAAGACTTATTATTTAATTAATAATGATGTTAATTCTACAAGTTCTAAAAATTCTAAAGCAAAATCTTTAAATATTCCAATTATTAGTGAAAAAGATTTCATTAATATGGTTCGGTGAAATTTCAATTAGAAAAAGAGAATATAAATATGTAACAGTCAACATTCCAATAGGAGGACAAATGAAAAAACGTATAGCAGTTCTAATATGTTTGTTTTTAATATCTTTTCCTGTCGTCCCCGTTTGGGGACACGATTATAAAAGTAATATAGGAAAAGAATTAAAAATAGGCACAGAAATAGTAACAAATATTAATCAATTACTTAGTTATATTGAATTACCAAATAAC
>ERZ773147.1473-NODE-1473-length-24502-cov-3.503129_pt1 | contig 24502 bp, 19 predicted proteins | sample MGYA00580851_ERZ773147 | MGnify/ENA primary metagenome ERZ773147 (study PRJEB29015, sample SAMEA2737818) | human gut metagenome | biome: human gut; feature: human-associated habitat; material: faeces | place: China | collected 2012 ... | reverse complement strand
GTTCATTTGATATAAATATATGGTATTCATATGATAATGATACAAAAACAAATGTAATAAGTAAAAAAATTACATATACAAACACTAGTACTGTAAATGTAAAAAATGGTGAAATAACACCTGATACAGAAGTAATAGTAAGAAGTTTAAAACAACCTACATGTAAGAAAGTAGAAATAAAAGATAATGATATCACATTTACAATAGAAAAAGAGTTAGGAATAGAAATTATTGGAGATACAAAAGCAAAAATATTAGTAGAAGATGATGATGAATCTTGGGATACACTAGATGATGTAGAAGAACAAATAGATAACGAGGTAAACGAAAATTACATATAACTTATATAATTAAATATATCTGAGGGTAAACCCTCTTTTATATTGTAAAAAAAATAAAAAAAATGTATAATTATCTTATAGTAGGTGATCATATGAATAAAAAAAGAAATGGTTTTACTTTAGTTGAATTATTAGTATGCTTTGTACTAATAACAATAGTAACAATATCATTATTTAAAACAGTACTAACATTACAACAAAAACAGCAAAAGAATATAGCATATAATGATTATGTAGCATTCTCATCAGTTGTAAATAGTACAATACAAAAAGATTTTCTAAATAAAACAATGAAATCATTTACAACATGTGGAGATAATTGTTATACAGTAACATATACAGATGGATCAACAAGAGAACTTAGAATAGATAAAAAAAATGGTATATTTACATATGGAGATACTAAAGAAAAAATACCATCAAGTTATAAATTTTATGATGATTTAGATGTAACTAATATAACATCAAGTAGTAATGGAGCATTCACATCATTATTAACAATAAATATTCCACTAAGAAATAGTTTAACTGGAAATAATAACGATATAGAATGTAGTTATCAATATAATGTAGATGATAATGTAAATTTCACAATAAAAACGTCAGGAACTGCAATAGACGTACTTAAATCAAATGGAGAAATGGCAAGAGATAATACAACTGATCATAATCTAAGATATTCTGGTGCAAATCCAAATAACTATGTTAAATTTAACGATGAGTTATGGAGAATAATAGGAATATTTGGTGATAATGTTAAATTAATAAAAAGTGAAAATATTGGCAGATTAGTGTGGGATAGTTCTGATGAGGAGATTAATAGAGGATTTGGAGTAAATGAATGGAGTAGAGCAAATTTAAAAGAATTTTTAAATACAATGTATTATGGCGGTACAGATGTTGTATGTTATGGTGGTAGAGGACAAGAAGAAGGTGAGTGCCCAGCAGAAAAATTAAATGATACTGCAAAATCAATGATAGATTACTATACTTGGAATACTGGTGCGGTAGATTATGCAAAGACATCAGATACTGTTGCATTTTATAATGCTGAAAGAGGTACTGCTATTGGAAAAGATAGTGGTGATGATGATATTGAAAGAACAACTACATGGACTGGTTATGTAGCATTACCTTATGTAACAGATTGGGCTTATGCAAGTTCTACTGATGGTTGCGATACTAACATGCAACAAAAAGGTAGTAACTTTGATTTTATATGTAAAGATAATAATTGGATGCATTATGGTACTGCAATGTCTGATTCATGGATGTTATCTCCATTCGCTATATCTGGTGAGTCATACAATGCATGGATGATCTCTTATACGGGAAGCGTTGGTGGAGAATATGTTTTTGCACCTGGAATAGTTTTTCCAACTATATATCTAAATTCTGATGTAAAAATAATAGGTGGAACAGGGACAAACACTGACCCATATATATTAAGTTTAAATTAAATAATACTAGTAAAGAAATCTTTACTAGTTTTTTATTTTTTATGGAAATATTATCTTTAAAATGATGACATAAGTTTTTATTTTGTTATATAATAATCTTGGTGGTAGTATGTATTTAGATATTAATAATAATAAATATGAAATAGTGATTGAAAGAAAAAATAATAAGAATACATACATTAGGGTTAAGGATGATTTAAAAATACATGTAACTACTAATAAGTGGACTAGGGAAAAAGAAATAAAGAAGTTAATAACTGATAATTATGATGCGATTATCAAAATGATTAATAGAGAGTTAAAAAAGAAAGAGAATAATAAAAAGCATTACGGCAATCAAAACAGATCGCCGGGAAATATTGCTCCATTTTACAACTGTGTTCATTCGTCCCTGCTTTTGCCTCCTAAAATACACACAATTCTAAAAATCCGAATCACTCGATTGCTAAATTTATCCTATAATTTTTGGCTTCTACCGACAAAGCGGAAGTTTTCTGCATCACTTCTCCATCCTGATTCTTCGCCAGGACAGTGTAACTCAACTTTCCCGAAACCGGCAATGTAAAATAACGATACCCCGTATCCTCCGCACCGGTAATAGTCACCGAACGCCCGCTTTCCGACACGATAGCCACAGAAATCTCTGTAAATTCACGGGCAAACGACTCGTCACAGCTCATGGCTACTCCCACATTGATCTGAGGTGCAGTCAAAGAAAGGGTAGTAATATCCCCTTCGATCACTTCAAAGGGTTCACTTTCGACACTATACACCGGATGCCCCGGCTCATCATTACCCGCTTCTGTTTGGTCAGGGGTAAAAGCTTTTACCGTATAATTCTCACCAACCGGCAAAGTTATCCGTTTAGAAAAGTCTGTTCCAGGAGCATAGTCCTGACCTTCTAACAAAACACCATTCTGTCGGATCTGAACCTGCAGACCTGCATCCACGGCACGGGACAGGGGAATAGTTTCTCCACCAACACTAAAGTGAATACTTTCTAATAATATAGAACCATAATTCACTCTCTGACTCTCAGATTTTTCACAAGAAGCACCCAAAATAACAGAAAAAAATATAATAATAATATGTATTTTCATCCCAACAAACTATTTATTATAATTCAATACAAAAGAATCCAACCAAAACTGCGAACCTTTCAAATAATAGTTGGAATAGAATGATCCACTACCCTCTTTACTAAATTTATCCTCCAAATGATCCCGGTCTTCTTTCGTTCCGGCTTTAAAAATCAATCTGACATGTGATATGGGTAACTGAACAAATTGCTCATTATAAACGACATCTAAATTTTGGGTTATGTAGTCAGATTGAGTATTATTCGACTTTATTTCCGCTCTACCTATAACAGTCTCCAAACCGTCTGTAATGTTAATTAACTGAATACTAATCAAATATTCATCGTCACCATAAGGAGAAGCTTTATACACAAAAGTCATGGAAGTCGGTCTGACATAAGCACTTTTGGCGTATATCGAATCTTGTCCGGAATCATACTCTCCGACACATACTATTCCTGAAGAAATATTTTTAATAACGCTTCCGCTTTTATTTCCAAAACTACAAGAATTACCCTGCCCCCACCCAATAGTCATCATATGGGCGACCGTACTACCGTTATCAGTTATCGGTAAAGTACTGGATTTTGAAACATAGAAAGCATTTACACCATTTGAATGACAAGTCAACGGATTTCTCGTTCCAATCCATCCCCCATTAAAAGTATATAAAGGGTTTCCGCTTTTAGGATAACTGGTTTCATATCCTTCATCCAAATTTGAATTGGGGATAGCCAAAGCTTCATATGTACGAAAACTCGTCACTTTCCCCGGTACCTGTCCCCGGTATTTAGGCCTTACATAATAAGTGCTCCCTGGTGTCAATTCATCCTTCCGCAAATCAGCAGCTAAAGTAGTCCAATTGGTTCCGTCCGTACTAAATTCATAGGTGATATCACTAAATTTAGTAAAATCTCCGGTTTTCACACTATCAGCCACCAAAGGATTTGCTGTAAATTCTTTGGTCCAGATATTTCCCGGATATACGCCAATAGAAAATACAGGCTTAATCGTCTTAACGGTATAATCCGCTTTATCACTCCAACGTTCGTTGGCTTTTATCCTTACCTGAAACTGATTGTCAGCATCTAAACCTCCATCTTTTGTCAACAAGGAAGAAGTCATTTCCGTGAAATCAATTTTTCCCATAGTAGCAACTTGATCTAAAGTCGGCAGAACAATAGCAGCATTTTGCAAAGCTTGCCGATCTTCCTCTGTTATTGTCGACAAAAGATAAGTCTTATTTAAAGCGGAAAGATTAGGATCGGCAAAATTCAAGGTTATCTCGACATCTTGTACCGGCCGAACGGCAGCATAGCTAATAACGGCAGTTTTAGCCTCTTCAGTTTCGGTATAAGTCAGGAGATTATTTTCATCGAATCCTTCTGCGGTGATTTTCGGTTTCGGTAGCCACTCCTGTGGCAAAGTTTCATTTACTGTAATTGTTTCTACAGCAGCTTCCACCTCTATATCTAAGATGATCCCTGTCAAATTCGACGTATCGAATTTCAATTTATAATGATACCTTTTCCCTACTTCTACCGGCATCACATTAGCAAATTTCCGGGCATAAGGTAAACCATTCTCGATCCAGGTACCTTTTAAATAAAATTCCACCTCACTACCGGCTTTTATGTATGGATGTTCGCTACTCCCCGGATTCCATTTCAGAGTTTCGCCCCCTACAACCAGCTCGATATAATAATTCTTCAACATTTTATCGAGTTTATCTGCATTTAAAAACTCAAAAGAAGCAACAGCATTCCCTACCCGACACTGTAATACGACCTCCTGTTCTGTTCCGGACTCTACTATGACAGTTTCCTTTTCTGAAACATAATAAGGCGCATCCATAGCCAGCAGAGGGTTATCTCCATAAGATACCTGTATGGTATGTTCGCCACTTCTGAACAATTGTGATCTTGCATTAAAATCGGCACAAGTACCTCCGAATACCAAGCGGTTATCCTCCAGGCGAATCATTTCTACCTGAAACCGATCGGTCAATTCAGGACTCAAAGCATCAGGCAGAGCTTTACTTATGACCCGGTCCGTTATAGACAGGCGGATCCGGCCCTGTCCTCCGACCTCCGTTCCCTTGTCCTGGCAAGCTACTTGACCAAGCCAGACACAACATAAGAGTATATAATAGACTTTACGCATAATCATTCGTATAATAGTTCAAACTCATCTACATACAACTCACTTCCCGTCCCAACGGAACCGGAAACTTTAGACCCCTTAAAATCACCGCCATAACGACTGGAAGTTGCTACAATCGTCATCTTTGCAGGTTTTGCTTTTTTATTGCTATAAGCAATATCAAAACTAAATTCGGTATATTGGGTGACCGTCTCGCTCCCTACAAATTCCCCATAACCGATCAGATTATCACTTGCATCCCAAACTTTCACGTAAATATGGCACTGATCATTTTTTAAATCGGCAGGAGAACCGACATAATCCACGGGCATAGATCTGTATTTATACCATCCTTTCAAACCTGTCGGACGGGCTCCTGTGAAAGGACGTCCAAAAGAAACGCTGGCAGAAGGCTTTGTCATATTGGTCTTATAAGTACCGACAAACAAGTTTCCCGCAGCCGTTCCGACCAAATTAACTCCTCCTAAAGTAATCATACGAACCGCCCTCCCACTTACAGCATCGTCGGAAGGAGCTGAATTAGCCTCGAATCCTCCGGCCAATCCAGAAGTAACTCCCTCATTACCGGTTGCCCAGTAAGCCTGAGGATCCTCGTAATTATCGGCTACCGGATTCGGATACCAGTTCTTTCCATCCTGAGTCCAGGTATCAAAATTCAGATTAGGTACCTCTATTATTTTCTCTGTCGTAAAAGTCGCCTCATCACTGGTCTGTCCCTCAGCTACGATCCGCCAGAAATAAGTAGTTCCATCCTCTAAACCCGTCAATTCGGCCTTAAAGGCGGTACTACTCGTCTTTGTTATTGCTTCTGAAGCCAAAGTTGTCCATGTACTCTCACTCTCTTTTTTGTATTCAATCTCCGGATCGACACCTTGTTTGATTCCACCGGAAACGGTAGCATGTCTTGCCCATACGTCCGCTTCTCCGGGTGTCCCTATCGAAGCGGTTTGCACCACATCTACAATCCATTCTTCAAAATATTTACCAAGACGGCAAACAATAAACTTCTGAGGCCGGAAAAAATTCGTCACAGTCTGAGGTGACGGAACTACGGTTGCTTTACTTCCTCCCAATTCCATGGAATCGATTTGAATCTCATCCAATTTTTGCTCCTCGGTAACATAAATCAATACCGTTTTATTCGATTCATCGACAATAGCCTCTCCCACCTGATTTTTTACCTTAATAGCCCGGTGGATCACTTGTTTTACCTGAATCGTCCAATAATATTCCTGATAGGTTTGTAACAAGATTTTAGCAGGTTTTCCTAAACGCATACAAGTATTTGCAGCTGAAGGCAGAGCCTCAAGGGAATCGAACCCCCAACGGGGAAACTTGACGAACTTCACACAAGCGGCAGAATCAGGAGTCATCATTGCTTTGTCTGAAATTTTCAATTTCAGCACTTTCAGGCTATCGACATCCACATTACCGTCGACTGTGATATTGACTATATTTTTCGCTACATCGATTTCCGTCTCTCCCGTCTGCCCCTCTACCGTCATTTCCAGAATATTTCCGGGGATATAAGGATAAGGAACATCGTTCTTTATACACGAAGCCAATGTTAATAAGCAAATACAACCATACAATATCCTGACATTCATTTCTCCTACAAATAAAAGGTCATCCCAATATTAATCGAAAACAAGTCTATCTTAAAATTCCCCGAACTTTTATTATAATGTCCGGTTTCTACCTGATTACGAGTCTGCTGTATCCATTTAAAATCAAATCCCATCACTCCGACAGAAACTTCAACTGCTGCAAAGTTTGTAACGAAAGCAGCCAAACCGGGAGCAATACCGATCTGCAAATTATGGGTAGTCTGATAAGAACCAGTCTTATCATTTCCTTTACCGGAAGTATCTTTCCCCTGTCCATACCCATAAGACAAACGTGCTTCGTTAAAAAAACCGAATACTTTACTTTTCCCCAACCCCATATAAGTCCTCAGGAACCCTGAAACCATAAAACTATGGTCCCAAAAATTCTGGTCGGCTACATTAAAATTCAGATCGTCTCCCAAATCCAGATCCAGGTTATCCAGATTGATGTATGAACGGGCATACGCCAAACGTAATCCCGCTGCCACGTTATCTGCAAAAAAGTATCCGCCAAACGGACTGATTTTAAATGTATAACCGTCACCATTCAAATCTTTCAATACCAACAATTTAAAATCAGTACTTCGAAGTTCCGTATAAGAGAGCGTGGTGCCCACTAACCAGGCTCCTTTCGGTACAAAGAGCCCAGTCTGTATCTCACGGTCAAATTTTAATTGTGCCTGAGCAGCGGTCGCCAAGCAAACAAAGAACACAAAAACAAATATATATCCCTTCATCTATTTGTAATATGTCAATTCGAACTCGTCAACCCAAAGCGTACTACCGGCCCCCACACGCCCGACAACTTTCGAGCCTGAAAAATCACCACCATAACGGCTGGAAGTAGCAACAATCGTCATCTTCGCAGGTTTAGCCGTTTCATCGGAATATTTCACATCGATCTCAAAACGAGTATAAGTAGTCACTTCTTCTTTACCGACAAATTCTCCGAATCCGATTTCATTATCATCGGCATCCCACAGCCGGATATAGATATTACATTCGTCCATCGGCAATTCTTCCGCAGGCGGAACAGACCCTTCATTCGTTTCATGCGGTTCATATTTATAATAACCGGATAATTTTACAGGGCGTGCACCGGTATAGGGACGACCGAAAGAAACGCTGGCAGCAGGATTTGTCATATTTGTTTTATAAGTACCGATAAACAAATTTCCTGCAGCCGACGTCACTAAAGTAACACCGGTAATCGTACTCATTTTCGCAGCATATCCTCGATATGCCTCATCCCCTTCTACCCTTACAGTAATCGGATCACGACTACCGGCAAGGAACGAAGTCACACCGGAATTTCCACTAGCCCAATAGGAATCGGCAGCATCAGCATTCGCATACCAGTTCTTTCCACTTTGCGTCCAGGTATCAAAATTCAAATTCGGTACTTCCTGAAAATCCTCTGTCGTAAATACACTCATAGCTCCAACTTTCGCCCCGCATGCTATACGGTAATGGTAAGTCGTGCCGAAATCAAGTTGAGCCGTCTTTGCCGAATACACCCCATTGTCCCCTAACGTAGCAGCAACAGTAACCCACTCAGTCCCATCAGCTTTTTTATATTGGAATTCGATTGGGTCGGTCTCACTGCTTAAATCGGAAGTCCCATAAATATAAGCAAACTGCCCCCACGCATTCGCCTCTCCGGTATGCAAAGCCGGATCAGCATCGGATGTCAAAGGCACGACAATCGAAACGATATAATTGTGAGTCGTCTGATCGACCGTAATATTAAAATCACCTGTACCTTCATTCGTAACATCATATTTAATGCTGTAATGATATTGTGCCTGTACATCTGTGATAGACTTGCCGAGCGTAAACGATTTGTTGTCGGTATTGGTCAAACTCAATGTCGCAATAAGATCCGCAGCCGGAAAATAAGCAGACCGGCTTTCATCCTGAACAAATTCTACACTACCGTATTGGTTTTTGACTTCACAGGAATATGCCTTAAAATTTTCCTTAAAATTATCGGAATATTTTACAGACACCATACATTGAGCTAATTTGCAACTTACCTCAACCGGTTTGACTACATCCTTTTCCACTTTTACGTCTGTCTGACCGGCATAATAAGCCTTTCCTTCAAAACCGACAGCATGCACATCTTTATCGGCAGAATAAGCTTTCACAACATAAGTCCCTGTCGGTAAAAGCAGGCTTTCTCCCTTTAAAGAAGTCCAGTCATCCACATGCCTTATCACCTCCCCGTCCCGTATCAGATCAAGTGCTATTTTTTCAGTCGTTTCACCGGTTGCTTTACTTGTCGGAATCACAGTCTTATTCAACTCCACCGACGAAAACTGCAAATATCCGAATCCTTCCTTTAAACTATCCTGACAGGCCCCAAGGAAAAATGACAATAAAAAAATTGAATAATATCTTTTCATTTTCTACTCCAAATTTGATGCAACAACCGTTAAAGTACCGCTCACCGGTTCACTGACTCCATCTTCTACGGTTAACGTAAAAGTATTCGTACTCGGAGCATATAAATTCAACAATACCATAAAATCCGTCACATCGAACAGATAAGAAGTCTTTCCTTTTATCGGATCGTCAGGATCTATCAAACCGATTCCATTCCCACTCTCTAAAGAATTACTCAAAACATCAAATAATTTTCCTGGATTGGCAATATCGAATTCCTCAGCTAATCCGAAGCCTCCCAATGTTGCCATAAACTCCTCATTATCGGAATCGATTTTTACCAATAATTTAGTAATTCCCTTAGGTGCAGAAATATTGACCAATACCTTTTGTCCCTCCGATAAGGGTAAATTATAAGTTTCACCTAAACCGGTCACTGTAATTTGGTCTTTCCCGGGATCATCCGGATCAGGTACATCCGGATCAGGCGTAGAACCACCATCACCGTTAAATACGATATTTTCTGTTGGAATCTCGATCGTCAATCCCGTTTCATTCATCGTCAGATCGACCGAGATATTCAATTCGATCTGAGTTGTAGGATCTACCGAAGGTTCATTGCCGGCATCAATATTTACCGTAAATTCATCTCCTGATACCAGATTACTATTTCCTTCTGCATCAGCAGGTTTAGTTACAGTATAATTTTGAGCGATCTGAGTGTTTGCCGTTGTCGTAGCTTTCACTGTCAGCTGTACACTATTCTTCTTCTCCGGTACTTTAAAAAAGAAAGTTTTCCCTAACTGTTCTTTTTCAAACACTTTGACTCCTGCCTCTCCATTAGTCACTGTAATTGCATAATCATCCTGAAATTGTTTTTTAAAATTATCTGTAAACCCTACTGTAACTGCAATATTTTGCAATTTACAGATCGTATTTACTTTCGTGGTTTTTCCCGCCAGGATTTCGAATTCTGTTTCACCTCTAAACCAAGGCCTTTCAGAAGCATTCACATTACTACCATCATAGTTATAGGCAACTACTTTATATTTCCCGGTAACCAATTTTACCTGTCCTTGAGTCAACAGATCGGCATAACTATCATAGTGATGTTCTGTTGTTCCTGATATCATATTAATAATTTCGACCGGATACAAAGTCGCATCCACATCTTTTGAATCAAAAGCAGCCTTTGTCGTTTGATTCTGACCGTTAGAAACCACATCCAGAGTAAACCAACCTTCTTCCTGCTGATCTTCTTTCGAGGGTAATTTTTTAAGTTCGTCCCGCATCTCACAAGCCATAAAGCCCAAAGCCAGCAGGCCCAATATTATATAATTATTCGTTTTCATCATTTTTTCTTCATTAATTTCCTACTTCTGTGTCTTCTCCAGGTAAAAATTCATCCGGTATTTCAATAGGGTATTCCTGAATAGTAACGGAATCATCGATCGTAACGGTAATACCATCAATTTTACCCCCCTCGACGTCAATCATTTTCGGTTTAATCGTAATTGTCAGAAAATCGCGCGGTTTAATCGATACCACTTGTTCCCCAAAATTTTCAGGACTTACAGTCACCCCTTGTTTATCCTTCAAATCGAAAGTCAAGGTCAAAGTTTCACCGGCAGCATCCGCTTTGAAAAAAGCATCTTTATCCACATCTTCTTTTGCCATTACAAAAGGAACCGACAAATGCCTCGTACTCAAATTTACCTTACAATCTGAATAAAACTCGAAGAAATTATCCTCGAATTTAATATTTACTTTCACATTGGCAGGTACACAAGTAAACTTCACCTCCCGGTTATCCCCTTTCACTAAATTAAAGGTTTGTGATCCCTCTACATAAAGTTTATCATATCCGGCAGCCACATTCTCACCGTAATACGCCCGGATAGAATAATTTCCCGGTTCCAATTTTTTAGCCAACTCCATATCTCCATATTTCACCGTCTCAAAAATAGTACCGTCTTTAGAAAGCTCCACCGTATAATTATCTACATTCTGATAGGCTAAAACATCAATTGCCTTCGTCTTTACAAAAGAAGGATCAGCCAAAAGACAGAGACTCACTTCTGCCGTCCCCTCTCCGGAAAAATCACTTTCCGAATGGCAAGCAGCCAATAGGATAATCCCTAACATACAAACAAATAGTTTTCTCATAAATTCAATATTAGTCTATATTTTATACCAGATATTCTTCAATATCAAAAACATTATTTAATTTTAAACGTATTCCAAAGTATAATAGTTTTAGATGTTGGGATAGAATTATCTCCTATATATACATACAAAAAAATAACAAAAATTATGCCGAAGTCTGATCAAAGTTTAAAATATACAAAAAAAATCGCATTATTATATAAATAAAAAAACAGTCTGAAAGATTTTCAGACTGTAAAGTTTTCAGATATCCGGATCAATAATGGGCCAAACAATACCAATAAAGTCCGGCAACCGCATCTTCCAATAAATCGAGCACCAGCTCGAATCCTTGGGGACCTTCATAATAAGGGTCGGGAATTTCGGAATATGAAGTGGATTTCCGGCAAAAATCAGTCATTTTAAAGATTTTCGCTCTTTCTTCCTCATTTATTGCTGCACGTTTTAAAGCCTCGATATTCTGGTCATCCATACCGATGATCATATCGAACTCTGCAAAATCGGCAGTCGGATAAAAAGTACGGGCACGACTATCCAGGACATATCCCCGGCGGCTTGCGTGCCGGCGCATCCGCTCATCAGGAAGAGCTCCGGCATGTCCGCTATAAAGTCCGGCCGAATCGATCAAGAACTCTTTTTCTTTGCCCTCTTTCTTTATCCATGCCTTCATGATTGCTTCCGCACCCGGAGAACGGCAAATATTCCCCAGACATACAAACAATATCTTCTTCATTTAACTAAACAACGAATCGACAAATTCCTCCCGGTTGAATACCTGCAAATCTTCGATTTTCTCACCGATACCGATATATTTCACAGGGATCTTGAACTGGTCGGATATACCGATAACCACACCTCCTTTGGCGGTTCCATCGAGTTTTGTAATAGCCAAAGCGTTCACTTCCGTCGCCAGTGTAAACTGCTTGGCCTGTTCGTAAGCATTTTGTCCGGTGGAGCCATCCAATACCAACAACACTTCATTCGGAGCCTCCGGCAAGACCTTTTTCATTACGTTTTTGATCTTTGTCAGCTCATTCATCAAGTTTATTTTATTATGCAACCGTCCGGCGGTGTCGATAATCACGACATCAGCTCCGTCGGCCTTGGCTTTACTTAACGTATCGTAAGCAACAGAAGCGGGATCGGCACCCATTGCCTGTTTTACAATCGGCACTCCGACCCGGTCTGCCCAGATCACCAATTGATCGACAGCAGCAGCACGAAAAGTATCGGCAGCTCCCAATACCACTTTTTTACCGGCTTCTTTAAATTTATAGGCCAACTTTCCGATCGTAGTCGTTTTCCCCACTCCATTCACTCCCACCACCATGATCACATAGGGCACACCGTTTTCAGGTAATTCGAACGAAGCGGCATCGTTAACAGTATTCTCTTTCAACAAAGCGACGATCTCCTCTTTCAACACCCGGTTCAATTCATCGACACCCATATATTTGTCGCGTTGTACACGCTCCTCGATACGTTCGATAATCCTGACCGTAGTCTCGACACCTACATCCGAGGTGATCAAAACCTCTTCCAGATTATCCAACACCTCGTCATCTACTTTAGATTTGCCGACCACCACTCTGGCCAGCTTTTTAAAAACACTTTCTTTGGTCTTTTCTAACCCCTTATTCAGGTTCTCTTTTTTAGTCTTTCCGAATAATCCGAATAATGCCATTTCAATAAAATATGATAAAAATTTCAAAGCCCTAAAGTACAAATAATTTTAATATCAATATGATAACGTTTCATTAATTATTAAAACAAGCGTATAAATTAGTCCAAAAGCATACTGGCGATGAATCAGATCCAAGCTCCCTACAACCGAATAAACCAACACGATATATTCAACGAGAAAATGTCATCCCAACCCAAACAAGAAGAAAGAAAAAAACGAGATCCATTTTATTGAATCCCGTTTCCTATTTTTCCATCCGGTCGGATAAATTCAGACATTTTCCCTATCGGGCATTTTTATCTTGCTTTGTAAGCGATATCTTTGACGATACCGAATCCGGTATACGTCTCGCCGAACTGCGTTAAATCTCCGGCAAATTCAGGGACATCATAGAAGCGTAAAATTCCTTCGCTACCGGCTTCCGCATCGGAATTAACGGAGCCTACCGCCAAACGATACTGACAATCAATGGCAACATCGGGATAATGAATACTATATCCTAAGCCTAATCGCGGCAGCTTATTGAATTTAAGCATAGATACGCTGTTTTCGCCAGGCAGAATAAGAACCCGCCGGGCCGAACGAGTGGACATATCGTATAAATACACTTCATTGCCGCTATTATATATCAGGAACGGCAGAGTGGGGTGGAATGCGAAACAGGTTGCGTTCGCCAATCCCGGCGCTTTGGCAGCATCTATATCCATGTAGGTGCTCTGCACAGGCGAATCCTGATATTGTCCTGCTGTGATGCCATATATACTATATTGTCCCGCAGCATCTTTCAGCAAAGCGAACACCAGATTGCCGCCTCCCTGTCTCGTACCTGCCATGTAAACCATGTCCTTTCCCGTGTTCCAGTCGAAAAGTTTGGAACCGGTCTCGGGCTCTTTGGGATCGAATAAATACTTTGTTCCGTTAGGAATCACAGCATATTGCAAAAAGTATTTAAACCTCCGGTTCGTCTTATCGTACAGGATTCCGTTGTAACCGTTTGACCATCCGACACCGATAAAGGGAGCCATTTTGTAGTTAGGTTCCCCGAACGGCTCGTCTACGTTAATTTTCACATCATATAAAGCCGAACTACTGCTCATTTTTTGATAAACATCTCCATCTGCGGTAATGACTATATAGCTGTAATTATTTTCCTCTCTCACAATAAAGTCATCTATGGAGCGTGCAAATACCGTACTTCTCGGGTCATTAAAATTACGGTTGAAATTGCCGTTATAAGACCATATACAAAAACTATTATCTTCCGTATATAAATTTAAATAAGGAGAATTAGCTGTGTACAGCATATTACTCTCCAAAAGGATCTGACAAGCGCCATGTGATTCCGGTAAAAAGTCCAGCAGATTTCTCGAAACAGCAATCCGGTCACCAACCTCACCGATCATATCTATTCTGACTTTACGTTCGCTGCCTTCCTCACATAATACGACCCACCCTTTGGTCGTGGAGGTCACCACGCTCAGTTTGAATTCAGCAGAAGTGACAATATTGGTCCGCAAATCCTTCACCTTGAACCAGACAGTATAATTACCGGGATCTATTTCTGCCAGAATATTCAGATCTTTCACCCTACTGGAATCCAACAGCCTTGGTTCCAGGAAATCACCTCCTACCGGTCTATCGTAATAATAAGAAAATTCATAATTGGGATCATCGGCGTTAATCACCCCATCAAATTTCGAGGTCACGGCCGGTGACAATACCAGATTTTCCGATTTATACAATGCAGACATCAGCTCTTCCGGAATGCCGGTAATGGTCAGTTCGTCAATCTCCCTGTAATCGTAATTTCCCTTATCATCGTAACAAGAGAACAGACCGAGGACGAGACATAACAGTAATATAACATTGTGTTTCATTATTCTTTCTTTTTTTATTCGTATGCACTATAATCAACTAAATAATCTGAGCCCAATTGCATCAATGAACCGTCGAGTTCCCGTACCGGATTACCTTCATCAGCCCTTTTTTGCAATTCCATACGTGTGAGCACACATACCGACGGAGACACGTAATAGAAATTTTTCTGTGAGAACTGGGAATACGTCCATCCCATAACGGATAGTATAAAATTTAATTTAGTATGGGAATACTCACCCCAATTTGTTTTATAAAAATCCCAACTAAACGGTTTTGCAAATACCAAAGAATAGCGAATGGTAATCCGTTGCACGTCGATGGTGTCATTACCTACTATGCGTTTCTTGATGTATGCCTTAAAGTACTGGTTTTCTTCCAGTCCTAAGGTGATGTAACGCACAATTCCGTCTTGCAGTTCTTCTGTTTTTTTGACGTTAACCGTTACATAAGCCAATGCTTCGCCTTTAGGCATAATAAATTCTTCGGGTAGGGTGAAATCTTTCCCTTCTTCAACGGTTCCCCCTATCGTTTTAACGACAAAAGGACGATCCTCTTCCGAAACGTTCCCGAACAATCGAACAGGAATTCTCACCTGTGCATATTCTCCCACCACGGAGGCCAAGGAGTTATCGCGAGTGGTATCGCTATAATTGTAAATAACCGAAGCCCCCTCATGGGTAGTACTTGTATAATAAGCAAAATAAATTCCCGAAGTGCTATCCGACTCTCCTTCATAGTAGATCGCTTCGTTTTCCCCACAGCCAGCGAGCAGCAAGGAATAACCAATGATAATAAATAATAGTTTTTTCATGATACTCTAATTTCTATATTTGATTTCACTATCCGGCAAATTCGGAACATACTTAGCATTACTCATTGTGATGTTGGTATTGGAGGAACCCGATTGAATTTTTGCAGTGTTTGTACGCTTATAGTAGAACCATAACTGTCCTTCACACAGAAACTCTTTGGAGTATTCTTTGGCCAATTCGCCCTCTAATCCTGTCGTCACCTGCACCTGATTACCCCTTCTCAGACGGTGTGCGTTCAGGTAATCGTATTGTGTCTGCTCTTCCGTGGCACATTCAGCAGCAATCAGATACATCTCGCTCACGCGAATCAACGGCATCAGCTTACCGTATACCAGGTCGGTGTCTGCAATTTTACGCAACCGCACATTCATCAGCAGATTCGTTTCTCCTATGCCATTGGAAGCTTCCCACCAATTATACCGATAGTCACTCAACGCATCATCGCCGAACAGGTTCTGTACTCGCTGAGCCGCCGGTATCAGTTTATTGGAAGAACTCGCATTAGAGGAGTTGAAATAGGTGTTGTACAAATCTTCCTTGTTTTCATTCAACAGAGAGAACAACACTTCCGATGAAAACGAACGGTCCGGATTGGAGTAGTCGGTAGCTGCAGCCCGTGTTACCGCCGGATATAAAGTTTCCGCTTCCGGATTTTCTATAATCATTTTAGCATATTTCAATGCCTCTGTCTTGTTGCCGGCCCAAAGATAAACCCTGGCTTTCAAAGCCACCACTGCATAATAATTGAGCCTTAATCCGCGAAAACGGTAAGTGTTCCCATCATTATCATGGTCATCATCATTGACAGCCATCAGCATCCCTTCACTCACTGCCGGATCCCAATTTTTCAAGATACTTTCCGCTTCTGCCAAATCCGTCAGTACTTTTTCGATCACCTCGTTGCCTGTCAGCATACCGGGAGCGGACACGGAAATCGTTTCTTTGTAAGGGATAGCTTTTGAATCAAGCTGGGTGGGTAGCGGCCCGAACATCCTCAACAAATCGAAATGCAGAAATCCTCTCAATGCCAAAGCTTCCGCTCTGATTAAATTATATTGTTTGTCATTCAATACTTCACCATGACGCACTTCGGCATTTTCCAAAATATTATTACATTCAAGGATCTGCTTATATGCTTCGTTCCAATAGCTCTCCAACCGGAGTTTTACCTGCTCTTGTGTAAAGGCGTACTGCGACAGATTGTAAAACGTTTCCTGATTTTGCGATACATTATAACGTTGTGCCATGACCTCCACGCCTTGTACAGTCAGGAAACCACCATAAAGATTGGAACTGAGCAATTCGGTATATACCCCGTTCAATGCCCCCCAGAATCCACTGACCTGAGAAAATACCCGGTCTTCTGCAATACGGTCCGACGGTTGGATGTCTAACCAGTTGTTGCAGGCCGTACACATCAGCAGTCCGACGACAATACTACTTGTTTGTTTGAATATATGTTTCATGATAATTCGATTAATGGTTAAAATGATGCGGAAACGGATAATGAGAAAGACCTCGCGAACGGATATTCCGTACCCCGTTCCGTCTTAATGGAGGAGATTTTGAATACATCGTTCATGTAAGCATTCACTCGCAAAGCCTTTAATCCGAACTTTGCTATCGCAGCCGAATCGAACTCATAGCCCACCCGGAAAGATTCCAGGGTCAAGGTATTGTCGTCCTCCACAAAACGAGACGACATCTGTGTCGAACCGGTCAGGTTGATGGCTTTGTATTTAGCACGGTCTCCCGGATTCTTCCAACGGTCATAAAAAGCCCGTTTATCCTGATTGTTGTTCAATCCGGCAGAAGTGATATTTTCCACTTTGTTGAACAACGAACTGTTAAACATCTGTCCGCCGCACCGGTATCTGAAATCGAAATTTACGCTGAATCCCTTATAAGTAAACGAACTACCGAAAACGCCCTCTATTTTCGGACGATCTGTTCCCACTTTCACCTCATCCGAAAAACTGAAATCGTATGTATACGAACCGTCTTTCTTGATGAAAATCTCCTGTCCCGTAGCGGGATCGATACCGGCAGAACGTACGGCCCACAAATCATCGGGACTGGCTCCATCATAATAACGCTTCAGATTAGTGTTTTGCCCCTCCTCGTTGAATTTGTCCAAAGAATTGCCGATGTTGTCATATTTAGACTTCTGTGTACGGAAGTTATACCGCAACGACCAAATGATTCTTTCGCTCGGACGATAGATGGGAGACACCGTCACCGAACCGTTAAAGCCATTCGAACGCTGTTCGCCGATATTGGTCAATACAGTAGTTACACCGACAGAAGCAGGCACGCTGATGGATGCCAGTACCGGATCGGTATTTTTGTCGTAATAATCCAATGTGAAGGACACCCTATTCTGAAGTAGCGTCACATCCACTCCGATATTCCTGTCCAGAGTCACCTGCCATTTCAGATCAGGGTTACCCAAAGCGTACAGGTTGATGGCCTGCTCGAAATAGTTCCGCTGGCGGTTGTTGAAATTGTACGTCGTGATGCTTTGATAGGATGCAAAACTTTGGTTTCCCGGATTACCGATAGAGGCCCGGATTTTGAGCATCTGAAACAGATCGGTATGATCGGCAATGAAAGATTCGTTGTGCAGGTTCCACGCCAAACCGAATGACCAGGTGTTCATATAACGATGGTTGCTCCCGAACACGGAAGAACCGTTCATACGCCAGGTCACATCCATCAAGTATTTGCTATTGTAGGCATAACCTCCGTTGAAATACACGCTCATCGACCGCGACTGGGAGTCGCCGTAAGAGGCCTTGCCGTTCTCCGGATAACTGTTGGCGAATGCAGGCGTATCGTACGCACCTTTGGGAAAACCAATAACCGAATATCCGTTTCTTTCTGACTGTGAATTAGAGAAACTGGCACCACCCACCACATTCAACCGGTGTCTTTCGGCGAATATCGTTCCGTAAATAGCGGAAAATTCTCCATCATAGTTAAAACTTTTGGTATTGGAATAGGTCAAAGATCCTTTCTTCAGTTCCTCGGTATCTTCAAACCGCGTATCCTCCGGCGAAATGAAGTCATCCGTCTCCGAGGTGGTTCTGGTTATCCCTATCCGCCCCCTCAATTTCAAAGATTGAAACGGATTATATTCAACCGCAAAATTATCCGTAATACCTAACGACCGCTTAAGCGAACGGCTGTTCAGGCTGGCATTCCACAGGGGATTAGGAGCTTCTATGTAATCTTCCACATACTCCAGCCATTTTTCCACCTGGCCATCCACCCGTTTTTCATAATAGGGATTGGCGGCAGCATAAGTAGAGAAATTTACCACGGGATCTCCTGAATTGGAAAGATTCACCGTCAGTTTATTGCTGAATTGCAGTTTTCCTTTACGATACAACAAGTCCAGATTACCACTGAACAGATTTTTCTTCGAATCCTTCATCACACCGGTCACGCCATTATAACTTAAACCAAAACCGTAACGCATGTGTTCATCCCCACCCTCTGCATATAGGTTGTGACGGTGGTTGAAACCCATCTGCAACGGTTCCGATAACCAGTAAGTATCCACCCCACGCGCAACTGAACGCAGGTGGTCGTTATGCAGTTGCTGGAGTTGCTCTCCTCCTGCGAAAGTCCCTCCCCAGGCACTGACTTTGTAACGGCCAGCGTATTCCTCAAACGCCACTTTTTCTTGGGCATTCATCAGGTTATAACTGGAAAGATCCGGCAATTGAAAATTGAAATTACCCGAATAGGTTACCCGCAATTTTCCCTGAGCCGGCGTTTTCGTTTCAACCACAACTACGCCGTTCGCAGCTTTGGAACCGTAAATCGCCGTTGAAGCGGCATCTTTCAGAATGGTAATAGAAGCTACCCGGTCCATGTCTAAATCTATAATCGTCTGAAGGGTAGTTTCGAAACCATCTAAAATGAACAGCGGTTGGTTGGGATCGGCTTCCAATTCCTCTTTCATCCCGATGATGCTTGTTTTGCCCCGGATTTCGATGTCAGGCAACCGGTTGGGGTCTGAGCCCCATTCATTACTCTCGACAATCGCAAATGCAGGATCAAGACTTTTCAAACTTTGCAGAATGTTTTGGTTTCCCACTTCTTTCAATTTTTCAGCCGTAAACGTAGAAGCAGATCCAGTGAAATCGCTCCTTTTTCTTTCATAAATACCTGTCACAACCACTTCATCCATGGCTGCCACTTCCTCCTCCATGACCACGTTTATCGTATCTTTGCCCGTATACACCACTTCGCGGGTTTTCATCCCGATGAAAGAAAACAGTAAAGACAGATTTTTAATCTCCGGTATATTTAACCGGTATCGTCCCTCCTGGTCCGTTGCCGTACCTAAGTTCGATCCCTTTACAATTACCGTTACCCCCGGAAGAGGCACTTTATTCTTATCAGTCACCTGACCGACAATATTCAAGACATTCTTTTTTTCTTCCGGAACTACTTTCAACACAATGAATTCATCCATAATCTCGTAAGTCAATCGAGTCCCTGTTAAAATTTTATCCAATACGGTTCTCAAATCCGACTCTATAAATCCAGCCTCGACAGTCCTGTGCTTATCCAGTTCATTATTACTATATACCACCGTTAAACCGGTCTGTTTCTTGATCTGATTAAACAATTCCCAATAAGTTACAGTTCCTGCCCCGATAGTAATTTTAGCCTGAGCCCCTACATCCGCGACTGCCAGATGCATACTAACCAATAATAAAAACACGCTTAACTTGATAAGCTTTAAAAATCTTCGTAGCCCAAAATTACGTACAAAGAGCCACCTCATTCGCTTTTTTTTCATACCTTTGTAAATAAGTTAATATTAGTTAACGAACTCCTATCTCGGATCGTGCGTCACCACTATCCGGGATTTTTTATTTGTTGTCACATGAGTCTATTTCTTCGAAGAAACTGTCACTCTGTTTTCTTTCAAACTAAATGTCACATCGGTTGTTTTAGAAATCATATCCAGCACATAATCCAATGTCCTATACTTCGTCATAGCACCAGAGAAACGCAATTTTTTGACTGCTTCATCACTAAAAACAAACGTCACTCCATACCAACGGGACAACTTCACAGTCAACTCCTCCAAAGACATGTCTTCAAAGTTAAATCGTCCCGCCTTCCAATCCACTATCGCCGCCACATCGCCTTTCCGGACAATCGTTTCTCCACTTTCCCGATTTAAAGTCGCAATCTCCCCGGGAACAAGTACATAAACTTTATCCTTTACATCAAAACTCACCTTTCCCCGTAATAAAGCGACCTCTGTTTGTCGGTCTTCCCGATAAGCCGACACGTTGAATGCCGTTCCCAATACGTGTACTTTTGTTTCTCCCGCCAACACGTAAAACGGTTTCCGCGAATCAGAAGTCACCTCGAAATAGGCTTCTCCCTTTAATTTTACTTCACGGATATCCTCGCCGAACCGATTCGGGAATTCCAATTCCGAATCCGAATTTATCCAGACTTTCGTACCGTCGCTCAATATGACGAAATACTCTCCTTTTTCAGGTACGATAACCGAACTTTTCCCTATTTCTTCTTCTGCTCCTTCTCTATCTTCAAACCGCAAGCCACCCGTTGAATCCTGAATTACCTTAACTCCAAAGACATCCGCTACCTGGCGACTTTCTCCCTCCTTCAATTCAATCGGTTCCCCCGCATTCATCACCAGAATGGCCTTCGGCGAACCGGACTCTATCTTTACTACTTCCGCAACCGGAATAAACTTTTCTGTCGGCGCCTGTCGGATTTGCCATGCAAAAAATACTCCTATCAAAACGATAATTATAGCCACTATACGCATCCCCCACAAATACAACCGTTCCTTACGATTCACAAGGGCCGGAGTAATACGTTCCCACACCCGTTCCTGTGTCCGGTCTAACCGCCGCCATTTTCCCGCAGCCGATACCCGCATTTCCGTTTGAAGTATCTTTCGGAACTGCCTGAGGTGTTCCGGCGAAGCCTCTAACCACTTTATCAGTGCAACCCGATCTTCTCCGGAAAGATCTCCCCGCACATATCGGTCAGCCCACTCATCTGTTTCATTCCATGTTTCCATAATTCACTATCTTTTATATATAGAAAACAAAAAAGAAAATCGGGTGAATCAAAAAAAATTTTTTTTCACAGAAAATAACTGAAACCCGGTTTACATGGTATTCGACTCACATAACCGATTCATACAAAATCGCCCCGCCGCTAATCCTACCACTGGAATTTGGAATAAAGATGTATATAAATACCCAAATAAATTTGTAATTTTGTCTGCGATGTGGCGATCAAAGATGGAAAAAACGAAAAATAGAGCAGGAAAAAAGGAAAGATTCGAGCATATTTATAAAGAATACTCGAAACCGATGTACCTGTATGCTCTTAGTTTTTTGGTCTCGGAGGAAGAAGCGGAGGATGCGATTCAGGAAGTGTTTATCAATTTCTGGAAAGACGATACATACCAGAAAATCCAGAATGAAGTAACGAAGACTTACCTGTTCCGATCGGTAAAAAATAACTGTCTGAACCGGCTGAAAAAGAAAGATGTGTTGCGAGACCGCTTAGATTTGTTCCGGGAGGATGTCGCAGAGGAGGAAATGATGATGTGGAATGACACGTTGATCCAAGAAGTGGGAACTGCAATTGAGGAAATGCCTGAACAGACCCGAGAAATTATTCAAGGTGTATTTTTTCGGGAGATGAAATATCAGGAGGTGGCAGACTATCTGGGTATATCTATAAATACAGTGAAGACGTTGTTAAAGAACGGTATGCGTCACCTTCGGGAACGCTTTGCCGAGCGAGTGGATCTATTCCTTATTATTGTTTTAATAAAAAAAGTAGGTATACAAAGGAAGGAAAAGGAAAGCTTTATTGAATGAGAAGCCAGCCTACCCTATCGGAGTAGATATAGCCATTTTGACCGAAAAAAACAGGCGATTTTTAGTTTTTCGATCGAATGAAAAAACAAGAAAGGTGTGAGAAAAATAGGAGGAACAAAAAAGAATTTGCACTTGTGCTTTCATTTAGTCGTAACACACTGATTTTTCAGATTACATTTTATAATACAAGGGGTGTACGTTCCCAAAAGTCAACATAATTAGTCAAAAGTATTTAGCGGCAGACTAAGTCCGGCCTCCGGTACGACCGGTCAAACGTTTCTGACCTTGAGGCTCTTCGAGATATTCGGCCTTAAAAATCTGAACACATAAAACAAAGATAGAAAGCAACAAAGGTCCGAAAATAATCCCCATAAAACCAAATAAGGATAAGCCGATAACCACCCCGAAAATGGTAATCAAAGGATGTGTATCCGCCATTTTCCGCTGCAAAACCGAACGGATCAGATTATCGACATTCGCTACGATTACAATACAATAGACCGATAAACCCAAAGCCGTCCACCAATGTCCGGTAGCTCCGATGTACAGAGCCAACGGAATCCATACGATAGCCACGCCGATCACCGGGATAACCGTAGCGAAACAGGACACGACTCCCCACAGAATCACTTCAGGTGCACCGAAAATATAATACCCCAACATGGCAATTCCCCCTTGAATGATGGCTAATAAAGGTACTCCGATAGCATTGGATTTTACCACCATATGAAATTCGTGCAGTACATCCCGCTTATTCCTCTGGTTAAAAGGTAAAATATCGATAATATAGTCCTCCATTTTCCGTCCGCCCACCAACATAAAATATAACACCAATATCAATACCAATACGTTGATAATAAAGTTACTGATACTCCCCATCAAGATTTGGCCGACTTTAGGCAGTACCGATAATAAAGCACCGATATTCCCTTTACTCAAAACATCGTATCCGGTCTTTTCCTGAACAAGCTTAGAAACATGCCCGATGGGCTCCATCAAACTTTTAGGATCGAGATTGATCGCCTGCAATTTACTGATTAAAAGCCAGACGACCAGAGATATCGGAATCAGAAAAATCAGAATAGTCTCGATTAACATGAGGGTAGCCATCAGGCTTTTTTTCATATGTTTCTTTTCTATCAGATAGAGCATCTGATTGCGAAGCAGAATATAGATGGTCGCTGCCCCCAGCAGTCCGCCTAAAAAAGGAGTAGCCTTGAAAAAGATCACCACTCCCATCACCAGGATAATGGTAATGAGGGAATACTTCCAATACTGTTCTTTTGTACTCATCTTCCACTTTTCTCTTGGTCCCATTCGAGAATAGTCGGACTTTGAATATTTACTCCGAATTTCCGGGCTTTCATCAAGATCCGGCGTGCCAGCTCTTCTTTTTTATCTTCAGGAGCATACCTGAAATAGGCTTCAGCTGCCCGGACATGCGGCGCATCGGGCATTGGAAATTCGCGGGTTTCGGGAATACCGAAATCTTCGTCTTTCAATTCGCATCGTTCTTCTGTGTTCAGTTTATCGGCAATCTGTCCTTTCATAGCAAACTTTTTTCAATTACAGAGGTTCTAAGGTTGCAAGACACACAGGTATTCAGAAAATAAACCTGACCGTTGCAACTTTCAAATTGTACGTTCGATGAGTTTAGAAAGTTATCGAATTGCAGGAACCTGCGAGCACTTTTTTTACCGTCGCAGATGTACCCCATCACAATTGAGAAGCTGAAGGATTTCACCGATCAGGAAGATCGTGATCCGACACTTATCAAGCACGAAGAGAGGCCGATCGTTTTCTGATTTTACCGGAAAATATCGTCAGCGCAGCTTGTTACGGTTAATTAGTTCATAAAGTCCATCGACTTTATAAACATTTACTAATGAATCAGCTGTTTTTCCTATTTAAAAACATGAAGTACAAAAATATGAATTATTCTCATTTTTAAACTATATAGACTTTATAACCAGGGCAACCGCACCAAAATTTCTATTAAAATATGTTTTGTGGCATAAATCATTA
>ERZ773147.1462-NODE-1462-length-24643-cov-6.171954_pt1 | contig 24643 bp, 20 predicted proteins | sample MGYA00580851_ERZ773147 | MGnify/ENA primary metagenome ERZ773147 (study PRJEB29015, sample SAMEA2737818) | human gut metagenome | biome: human gut; feature: human-associated habitat; material: faeces | place: China | collected 2012 ... | reverse complement strand
TTTCAAACGAGAGCCCAACGAAGTGGGTCTCGTTTGAGAGCTTGTCAAAAATATTTTTTTGACAAGCTCAGCGGTGCGCCCATTCAGGCGCACCGCAAGGCCCTGCAAAAGACTTGAGGGACGCTTCCCGCTTTATACGCTCAAGTCCTTTTTGCCGCTGAGTTTGAAAAACACAAGAAGCGACACGATCGAAGTGAGAGTCAGGATCGTGGAGTAGGCCGCCGCATTGCCGAAGTTGCTGCGGATGACCTCGGAATAGATCGCCACGGTGAGCGTCATGGTCTTGCTGGTGTACAGAATGACCGACGAGCTCAGCTCGCTGATGAGCGTGATCCAGCTCATGATTGCGCCGGAGAGAACGCCGGGGAGCATCATGGGGATCGTGACGCGCAGAAACGTTTTGAGCTGCGACGCGCCGAGACTGATGGACGCTTCCTCCACGCTGGGGCTGATCTGCCCGATGATGGCGGTGCTCGATCGGATCGTATACGGCATGCGCCGGATGGAGAGCGATATAACAATGATGAGCACCGTGCCGCCGAGCATAAACGGAGGCCCGTTGAAGGCGTACAGGAACGAAATGCCGAGCACCGAGCCGGGGATGATGTACGGGAACATGGTGAGCACATCGAGCACCGAGGTGAGCGCATTGCGCTTGCGGACGCTGAGATACGAGATCAGTATGCCGCATACGACTACGATCACGATGGCGATCAGGCCGAAGAGGTAGCTGTTGGTAATGGCGCTGGTGTTGCTCTTGGCAAAGATGTTGCGGTAGTTATCGAGCGTAAACTTGCCGGTGAAGAGCGAGCCGTTGATCGTGCCGATGAAGGACGTGACAAGCACCGTGATCTGCGGCAGCGCCGCGACGAGCGCCACGAGATACACCACGATGTGGGAAACGACACCGCGCCAGCCCTTCGGATCTGCCGCCTCCATGGGCTTGAGCGCCGACATGGAATAGGTGAACCGGCGGCCGAGCGCCTTTTGCAGGAAGAAGAACATCAGCGCGATAACGATGACGATCAGACACATTGTGGCGGCAAAACCGTCGTTCGTGCCGACCTCGCCCATAAACTGCGTATACAGCATGACCGGGAAGGTCTTATACCCCTCGCCGATGATCATGGGCGTGCCGAAGTCGGCAAACACGCGCATGAATACGAGCAGCGCGCCCGCGAGGAGCGACGGCATCACCAGTGGGAAGATGATCTTCGTTACGCGCTGGAAGGCGTTGCAGCCAAGGCTTTCCGCCGCTTCGTTCAGGGAGTTGTCCAGATTCTTCATTGCGCCGGAAACATACATGTAGATCAGCGGGAAGGACTGGAGAGAAAAGACGAGCACGATACCGGCAAAGCCGTAAATGCCCGGCAGCTTCACACCGAAGAGGGCGTTTGCGATGCGGGTGATAAAGCCGTTCCGGCCCAGGAGCTGGATCCACGAATACGCGCCGATGAACGGGGGCGAGAGATAGGAGATCACGATAAGGATGTTGATGAGACCCGCGCCGCGGATCTTCACGCTGCGCAGCAGATACGCCATCGGCACGCCGATGAGCGACGCTACAAGCGTGGACACGACCGTGACCTTAAAGCTGTTGACGAGCGCGCCCCAGTAATACTTCTTCGTGAAGAACTTCACAAAGTAGCTCAGATCGATCTTCCCGCCGGTAAAAAGGCTCTTGATGAGCAACATACCGATGGGATAGATGACGAACAGCAAAAAGAGCGCGAGCAAAACGAGCGTCAGCGCCGTCCAGCCGTTGAAGCGCTTTTCTCCGGCGTATCTCATAAAAGCTCCTCCCGGATGACCAGAGAGCGCTTTCCGTCGGCGGTAAAGACATTGATGCGGCGCGGCTTCACGCGCAGGTGAACCTCCGCGCCGTTCGGAATGACCGCCCATTCCTCGTCGCTGTCGCGGACGGCTTCGATCTCCTGCCCGGTGGGGAGCGTCAGGAAATAATGCGTGGTGGTGCCGAGGAAGACACTGCTGCGCACCGTGGCGGGAATGCCCTCGCCTTCGCCGGTCGAGAGCAGGAATTCCTCCGGCCGGACCGCCGCGAGCACGTCCATGCCGTCGGATGCCTCGCCGCGGAGATTCGTCATCGCCGCGCGGTAATCGCTCCCGGCAAAGCAGAGCTCCGCGCCGTCCTCGCCGCGGGAGACCGTCGCATTCAGGAAGTTTGAGAGGCCGATGAAGTTGGAGACAAAGCGGTTGGCCGGGCGCTGGTAGACGCGCTGCGGCGTGTCGATCTGCTGGATAACGCCGCCGTCCATGACGGCGATCCGGTCGGAGACCGCGAGCGCCTCTTCCTGATCGTGGGTGACGTACACGGTCGTGATGCCGAACTGCTGCTGGATGCGCTTGATGGCGTTGCGCATTTCCACGCGCAGCTTCGCGTCCAGGTTGGACAGCGGCTCGTCCATCAGCAACACCTCCGGCTCGATGACGATGGCGCGGGCAAGCGCCACGCGCTGCTGCTGTCCGCCGGAGAGGTTTGCCGGCATGCGGTCCTTGAGATGATCGATCTTGACGACCTTGAGGATGCTGTTGACCTTGCGCTCTATTTCATCCTTCGGCAGCTTGCGGTTGCGCAGGCCGAAGGCCACGTTATCGAATACATTCATGTGCGGGAATACCGCGTAGTTCTGAAACACCATGCCGATGTTCCGTTTGTTGGTGGGGATATCGTTGATGACGCGGTCGTTGATCTTGAACGTGCCGCCTTCGATGGAGTTGAATCCGATGATCATGCGGAGAAGCGTCGTTTTGCCGCAGCCGGAGGGGCCCAGCAGCGTGAAAAATTCGCCCGGCTTGACTTCCAGAGACAGGCCGTTGATGATCGTGTCGTTGCCGTAGCGCTTGACGGCGTTTTCAATGGTAATGGTGGCTCCCATCGTTTCAGTTCCCTTTCTCTGCGAGATTCTTTGTAGAATGTGCGGGTCTGCGGCGCACGGCCGCAGACCCGCACGGGATGTTCCTTTGCGAATTAAGCCACGTTTTCGAGGCACTCGCTGTATTTTTCGGTGATGGCAGACTTGTTGGCGGCGACCCACACGCCGTCATAGGACTCCAGGCGGGTGATCTCGCTCCACGGCGTAAGGCTGTCGTTGAGCTGGACGTTCTGGCGGAGCGGACGGACCGTGAGGTTCTGTCCGACATAGTTCTGGCAGGTCTCACTGAGCATGTAGTCCACAAACTTCTTGGCGTTCTCCATGTGCGGAGCGCCCTTGATGATGGACACGCACTGACCGGACATCAGAGCGCCCTCTTCCGGGAACACGACCTTCACGGCAACGCCGTCACGGACGTAAGCGGCAGCGGGGTCTTCCCAGGTCAGGCCGACGATGTACTCGCCCTCGGCAACGCCCTTGTAGACCTGCGAGGAGCTGGTGAGCGCAACACCGTCGAGATTCTCAACGAGCTTGGCCGCCCAATCCCACGCGGCGTCGGACATCGGGTCGCCGCTGCCCATGTCATAGAGACCGGCGATCAGGCACTGGAACGCGGAGCTGGAGTTCACGGGGTCGCCCGCGGCGATCTTGCCCTTGAGCGCGGGGTTGAGAAGGTCGGCGAAGCCGTTGATCTCGATATCACCGGCGAGATCGGTGTTCACGATGAACACGGTGGGGTCGCAGAAGGCGGGGGAAGAATAACCGGTGGTGTTCTTGTAGCCTTCCATCATGTTGGCGTCTTCGGGGGAGACATACTCTTCAAAGCAGTCGGTGTAATCCTTGAGCATGGCTTCGTCCGCCGCCCAGCAGATATCGCCCTGGGGATTGGCAGCTTCGGAACGCACGCGCTTGAGGACCTCGCCGGTGCCGCCGGTGACGACCTCGACGTGGATGCCGGTGTCCGCCTCAAAGTTCTCGATGACGGCGTTGTTCAGGCTCTCGCTTCTGGCGGTATAGACGATCAGGGTCTGCTCGCCTTCGGCGGGGACTGTGGTGTCGCCGCCCTCGGCGGGAGTGCTCGTCTGGCCGCAAGCCGCAAGCGCGAGCACCAGCGTCAGCGCCAGCATCAGAGCCATGAGCTTCTTCATTTTCATCTTCATTTCCTCCTTTTGTTTTGAGCCGTTACGACTCATTGCAGTTTTATTGTACTATACCGAACAAGGAAGTAAATCCCACAAAACGCAACCCTTTCAGGGAATTTTTCAAACTAAATGCCGGTTTTATATAAAGGAAAACGTTTCAATTTATTCACTTTGCACAATAAACAAAAAAATCCCCGGCACAGGCATCCAATGCCCGTGCCGGGGATTCTCAAAGGCTTTATTGTCCGTCAAAGTGGACGGTGATCTTGGTTCCGGCGTCCGGCTCGCTCCAGAGCTCAAGGCGCGCCTTGTGCATCGCCGCGGCGTGCTTGACGATGGAAAGGCCGAGGCCCGTGCCGCCGAGCTGCCGGGAATGGCTCTTGTCCACGCGGTAAAACCGCTCGAACACCCGGTTCTGGTGCTCATACGGAATGCCGATGCCCGTATCCGCCACAGACAAAACCGTTTCGCCGCCGCGCTTTTCCGCCGTGACGGTCACACTGCCGCCGGGACGGTTATACTTTACGGCGTTGTCGCAGAGGTTATAGACAAGCTCCTGCAGCGCCGTGCGCACGCCCTGTACGACAGCCTCCCCGCCGCGGAGCGTGAGCGTCACGTCCCGCCGCTCCGCCGCCGGGCGGAGAGAGGCGAGCGTTTCCTCCGCGAGAGCATAAAGATCTACGTTCTCCGTCTCCGGCGCGGCGGTTTCCTCTTCGAGACGGGAGAGCTCGATGATATCGTCCACAAGCGCCATGAGCCGCTGGGATTCCTTGTAGATATCCCCGGCGAACTCGCCCACGCGCTCCGGCGGAACCATGCCGTTGGCGAGAAGCTCCGCAAACCCGGAGATCGACGTGAGCGGCGTTTTGAGCTCGTGCGACACGTTCGCGGAAAACTCGCGCCGCAGCGCCTCACGCTGCTCGCGCTCGGTCGTGTCGAGCGCGATGACGACCGAGCCGGTGATCTGGTTTTCGGAAAAGACGGGCGTTGCGATCACATAGTAATACCGCTCGTGCATTTCGAGCGTCAGCTCCGTGCGGCGGCCGGCGAGAGCGCGCTCGGCGGCGCGGACGATCTCCTCCGGGCAGCCGCCGCGGTTGAGGTTGTCCGCCTCGCCGTCCGGCGGCGCGGGCAGAAGATAGCTCGCCGATACATTGCGGGAGAGAACGTTCAGCCGCTTATCGAGCAGGAGGAAGCTCTCCCCCATGTTCTCCGTGATCGCGGCAAAGTCGCGCCGTGTCTGTCCGAGCGTTTCCTCCTGCTGGCGGATGAGACGGTTCTGCGCGCGGATGCGCGCAAGCAGCGGTACGAGCTCTTCATACGGCGCTTCCGTGCCGGGCGTTTCCGGGTCGATCTTCCGGATAGGGTCAACGATGCCGCGCGCTACGGCCCAGCCGCCCGCCGCGGCAAGACAGAGCGCGATCGGCAGCAGCCACAAAAGGTGCGATGATACCTGCGCTCTCGCCTCAGTCCCGGCAAGCTGCGGCTGCGCGATGGCATACGTCACGGCGGAGCCGAGCAGGATCGCGGCGAAGAGCAGAAGCCCCACACGCAGAAAGAGCTTTCCCTTCATGGCGCGCTCCCCTTCTCCGGGGTAAAGCGGTAGCCGACGCCGCGCACCGTTTCGATGTATGCCCCCGCCGCGCCGAGCTTGGTGCGCAGCGTGCGCACATGCACGTCCACGGTGCGGTTTTCCCCGTCAAAGCCGCTGCCCCATACGCTGTCCATGATCCGGTCGCGCGTGAGCGCCGCGCCGGAATGCTCCAGCAGCAGGCAGAGGAGCGAAAATTCCTTGTTCGTGAGCGGCACATCCTGCCCGGAAACGCGCACGATGTGCTTGTCCCGGCAGACGTACAGCTCGCCGACGGTATGCTCGCCCGCCGACATCATCCCGGTGCGGCGCAGCAGCGCCCGCACCCGCGCGAGAAGCTCCATCATGCCGAAGGGCTTCGATATATAGTCGTCCGCCCCGGCGTCCAGTCCGACCACGCGGTCGTACTCGGCGTTCTTTGCCGTGAGCATCACGACCGGAAGCTCCCGCCAGAGCGCCGAGCCGCGCAGTTTTTTCAAAACCGAAAGGCCGTCTTCTTCCGGCAGCATGATATCGAGCAGCACGAGCTCCGGCGTCTGGCGTTTCATTGCCGCCCAGAATGCCGAGGGGCAGCTAAGCCCCGCGGCTTCGTAACCCGCGTGCTGCAGCGTATAGGTAACGAGCTTTCGGATGCTCTCGTCGTCTTCGAGAAGGTAGATCATTTCTTCCGCCTCCGTTTTGCAATTCCAACTTTCTATAGCATATCACGCGCAGCGCCGCTTGTAAAATGGATTTAACGTGGATTTAACCTTGTCTTGCTTTTGAATTTAACCTTCATACGGTACACTGATATGCGGATAATCTATAACTTGCAAAGGAATCGATGGCTGTGGGTATTTCCAACATTTTAGCGCTGCTCGGCGGCGTGGCGCTTTTTCTCTTCGGCATGGGGCTTATGGGCGACAGCCTGAAGCTCGTCGCCGGTCAGCGGCTCGAGCTCATCCTCTACCGGCTCTCCAATACGCCGCTCAAGGGCGTGCTGCTCGGCACCGCCGTCACCGCCGTGATCCAGTCCTCCTCGGCCACGTCCGCGATGGTCGTCGGCTTTGTGAACTCCGGCATGATGAAGCTCTCGCAGGCGATCGGCATCGTGCTCGGCGCGAACATCGGTACATCCGTAACAGGCTGGATCCTCTGCCTTTCGTATATCAGCAGCAGCGACGCGCTCTCCCTTCTGAGCTCCGCAACGATCACCGCCATCGCCGCCATTGCCGGCATACTGCTGCGCATGCTCGGGAAAACGTCGCAGAAGCGGCACACCGGCGATATCCTGCTCGGCTTTGCCGTTTTGATGTACGGCATGAACGCGATGAGCGGCGCGGTGTCCCCGCTGCGCGAGAGCGAGGGCTTTCTCCGTCTGATGACGATGTTTGAAAATCCGATCCTCGGCGTTCTCATCGGCACGCTCATTACCGCCGTTTTGCAGTCCAACTCCGCCTCCGTCGGTATTTTGCAGGCGCTCTCCGTGACCGGAACGATCTCGTTTGCCACAGCCTTCCCGATGATCATGGGCATGGGCATCGGCGCGGCGGTGCCGGTGCTCGTCTCCGCCATCGGCGCGAATCGCGACGGGCGGCGCACCGCGCTCATTTATCTTTTCACCGGCATTTTCGGCACCGTCATCTTCTCTGCCCTCTTCTACGGCGTCAACGCCTTTTCCCCGTTCCCGTTCATGGAGACCGCGCTCGGCCCGGTCGGCATCGCGATGGTGAACTCCCTTTTCCGCATCGGCTCGATCCTGATCCTTTTCCCGTTCCTGCGCCAGCTGGAAGCGCTCACCGGAAAGCTCATCCCCGAGAAGACCTCGGAAAAATACAACGAGCTCACCGCGGGCATCGAGCGGCTGGAAGAGCGCTTTCTTGTCCACCCCGCGCTTGCTATTGAGCAGTGCCGCCTGACGATCAACGCCATGGCGATGCGCTCCCAGGATAACCTTGTCGTCGCACTCGAGCTGATAAAGAATTTCTCCCAGAAAGGCTTTCAGCAGGTCGTGGACATGGAGGACGCCGTGGACCAGTACGAGGACCATCTCGGCACGTATCTCGTCAAATTCACCGGCCGCGAGCTTTCCACCGCGCAGAACGAGGAGGTATCCAAGTTCCTGCACACCATCGGCGATTTTGAACGCATCAGCGACCACGCGATGAATCTCGCCGAGGTCGCGCGCGAAATTTACGAAAAGGACATCCGCTTCACCGACGCCGCTCAGCGCGAGCTGGACGTGCTCCGCACCGCCGTGAGCGAGATCGTCTCGCTCGTTGTCGGCGCGTTCATCGGGAACGATCTGGAAATGGCGCTGCGCGTCGAGCCGCTGGAGGATACGATCGACGGATTGTGCGACGAGATGAAGCTCCACCACATCATCCGTCTGCAGGACGGCTCCTGCACGCTCGCCATGGGCTTTGTTTTTAACGACCTTCTCACGAATTACGAGCGTATCGCCGACCACTGCTCCAACATCGCCGTGGCGATGATCGAGCTGGAATCCGACAGCTTTGATACCCACGAGTATCTCAAAAGCCTCCGCGAGATGAAAACGCAGAAATACATGCAGTACGCGGAGGAATACGGCAAAAAATTCGCGCTCTGACGGCGTGCGGCCTTGTTTTTCCGCAGAAAAACCGTATAATGAATATAGACACGATCCCCCCTGTCGGAATGCTTTCTCTTCTTTCCGCCGACGCGGTATCGTGTCTTTTTTATCATGGTAAGCCGTGTAAGGAGGCGCGTTTATGGGTTTTCTTCTGGATTTTCTGGATTCACATACCAGCATAGACTGGAACGGCGACGGGAAAATCGACTCCTGGGACGATGTTCTGGAAGTAGCGATGCTGACGCAGATGCTGGACGACGACGCGCGCGAGGAGCGTATCCGCAAGATCGTCGATGCCATCGTGCGCCGCGGCACCTGCCATATCGGAAACGAGGAATTTGAAGAGCTGTGCCGGCAGGAAGGTCTGCGCGCGGAAGACTTTGACCAGAGCGATATCGACGAGATCCAGCGGCGGCTGGATCGGTACTGAGCCGCTCCGCGGGAGATAGAGACCGGATACACGCAAAAAGCTCACGGATCGGATCCGTGAGCTTTTTTGCGTTTTAAATTCAGAGTCCCTCGTCTTCTACGAACTGGTAGAAGGCATTTTCTTCGGTCAGGTCCTCGTCGCGGATCGTGCCGACGGGGGCGGTGTAGATGATATACTCCTCCTCGCCGTCAAGCCCGAAGAGATCGCAGCATTTCTCGTGCTGGAAAGCGCCGAGACCGCATGTCCCGAGACCCAGCCCGGTGCAGGCCGTATAGAGCGCCTGCCCCACGTGTCCGGCGTCGATGAGTGCGATGCGGTGGGCGTAAATGCCGTAGCGCCACTCGGCGCGGTAGGGCACGACCGACCAGTAAAACACCGCGTTGGCCTTGGCCGCCCATTTCTGGCCGCACAGCGTCTGGGTTATAGTTTCCGGAATGTCCTCGATCGGGTGCAGGAACTCGAGCGCATGGAGCATTGGCAGATAGTGGTACGCGCCGGGACGCAGACCCACCACGTTCCGGACGATCAGATACGTTTCAAACTCGTGGCGCGCACCGCCGCACGGCACGGTGCGGATGGTCGCATACGCCTTGCCGCGGATCTTCTTGATGCCCTGCGTCGCCCACAAAAGGAACGAGAGCTCGTCCAGCGTCATGGTTTCGTTCGTATAGATCCGGGCGCTCCGCCGGTCACGGATGAGGCTCACAAGATCGTTTTTCAGCGCAAGGCCGGAAAAATCTCTCGTGAGAGCGATGCGCTCGCCCTCCTCCGCCATGGGCGCTTTCACAAGCGGCGGCTGCGGCAGCTTCCGGTCCTGATCGGACTCGAACGCTTCCTCGCAGGGATCCCGCTCCAGCGGGCTTTTGAGAAAGTCGCGTCCCTTTTGAATGATCTCTTTCTGAATGGCTTCATCAAGCATGGGTGTTCTCCTTCCCGAAGCAGATAACGTGCAAAATCAGATGGCGCGGGTGACGTCGCGCAGCCAGACGCGCTCATCCTCGGTGAGGTGCGGCGCAACGGTCTCGTACACGGCGGCGTGGTACTCGTTGAGCCAGCGGCGCTCGGTCACGGTGAGGGCGTTAACGTCGATCGCGTCGAGGTCGATCGGCGCGCAGGTGAGATTCTGGAAGTACATGAACTGCCCGAACTCGTTTTTGACACCCTTTCGGCAGAGAAGCTCGCTCTCGATGCGGATACCGTAGGCGTCCTCGATATAAAGGCCCGGCTCGTCGGTCGTGATCATGCCCTCTTCGAGCACGCTTCCCTCGCTGCGCTCCGGCGACTGCCGCCAGCGGAAGCCGTTCGGCCCTTCGTGGACGTTCAGGATGTGGCCGACGCCGTGGCCGGTGCCGTGCTTGTAGTCCAGATCAGCCTCCCACAGCGGCTCGCGGGCGAGAATATCCAGATTCAGCCCCGTGCAGCCGTGGAGGAAGCGGGCGTTCGCCAGATGCAGATGCGAGCGGAGGACGCGCGTGAAGTCGGCGCGCTCGGCATCCGTCACGGGGCCGAGGGCGATGGTGCGGGTGATGTCGGTCGTACCCTCGAGATAGTGTCCGCCGGAGTCCACGAGCAGCAGGCCGTGCGCCTCGAGCGGGATATCCGTCTCCGGCGTGGGGGCGTAGTGGATGATAGCGGCGTGCGCGCCGTAGGCGCAGATGGTGTCAAAGCTGAGATCGAGGAAGCCCTCCTGCTCGGCGCGGCGCGCGGCGAGATAGTCGGAGGCGGAAAGCTCGGTCATCGGCGTCTTGCCGATGTTCTTCTTGATCCAGTAGATGAATTTCGTCACGGCGACGCCGTCCTTGATGTGGGCGTTGACCGTGTTCTTCTGCTCGGTCTCATTCTTGATGGACTTCATAAGCACGGAGGGGTTCGTCTCGTCCACGATCTCGACACCCTCACAAAGCTCGGAGACGAGGCGGTAGTTGCACACGCCCTTGTCGAGCAGCACCGTCTCCCCGGCGGGGATGGCGGCGGCATAGTCGTAAAAGCTCTCATACGGGCGCGTTTCGATGCGGTTCTCGGCAAGATAGGCGCGAAGCTCGTCCGTGAGAACGGCGTCCTGCACGAACCAGAAGCACTGCTCCTCCGTGAGCGCAAGATAGGAGAGCACAACGGGGACATAGTCGATATCGCCGCCGCGGACGTTCAGCAGCCACGCGATATCATAAAGCGACGTGAGCAGATGGACGCTCGCGCCCTGCTTTTCCATCTCGGCGCGCACGTCCGCGAGCTTGTCCGCGGTGGAACGGCCGGAGTATTCCGCCGTGAGGATGCGCACCGGCGCGTGCGGCAGCTCGGGGCGGTCGTCCCAGATGATGCCGACAAGATCCTCACCGACGGCAAGCTTGGCATTCTTTTCCTCGGCAAGCGCGAGGAACTCCGCGCCGAGGCGCGCGTTGATGACGCGGCCGTCAAAGCCGAGCGTGCCGCCCTCGGGCAGCGCGGAGCGCAGGTATTCCATGATCGTCGGCACGCCCTCTTCGCCCATGCGGTAGAGCGTCACGCCGGTATTCTCCAGCTGGTGCTTCGCCTGTAGGAAATAGCGCGCGTCCGTCCAGAGACCGGCCTCGGTCATTGTTATAATGGCCGTGCCGGCGCTGCCGGTAAAGCCGGTGATGTAGGCGCGCGCCTTGAAGTGCGCGCCGACGTATTCGGATTCGTGGAAGTCCGCCGTGGGGACGACGTACACGTCGATATGGCGCTGTTCCATTTCCCGGCGCAGCCGGGAGAGTCTTTCAGGGATCATGGTTGTTCCTCCTTTATATTTTCAGACCCGCCGTTCGGCGGTGACGAAGATACGGTCTTTGCGTGAGCGGCCGCCGGTGTCGGTGACCGTTCCCTTACCCTTGCCGCGCACGGAAATAACGTCGCCGTCGCGGATGGCGGCGTCCGTGTGCAGGCACGGCACATAGTTGAGCGACACGCTGCCGAGACGGATGAGCTCTGCGGCGGTCGTGCGGGAGACATGGAAAAGCCCCGCGGTCACGGCGTCGAGCCGGAGGCTCTGCACCGTGAAGCTCACGGTTTCGGTCTTCACCTCTTCCTCCGGGACGTCCGCGAGAGCGATCTCCTCGCCGCGGACGGTATAGCGCCCGGCGCGGTCGAGCTCCGCGAGCGTTTTTACGACGCTCGGCAGGCAGAACACCCACGCCTCCGCGCCCCGGATGCGGATATCCCCCACCCACTCGCGGCGCACGCCGAGCGCGAGCAGCGCGCCGAGATAATCCCGGTGGCCCGGCTCGCCGAAGAAGCTGCGGAAATGCACCGCGCTGATATACTCCGAAGGGTCAAGCTCCTCCGCTGTGAGATAGAACGGGAGGAAGAACGCGCAGGTGCGCTCGCACTCCGTCCCGCCGCCGGAATAGACGACGGCCGTGCCGCGCAGCGAGGGGGTATTTTGCAGCTCCATGCGCTCCGCCGGAGTGAGAAAGGCGGTCGCCGTCACCGACGAGGTGCGCTCACAGCGCGCGGCAAGGTCCTCCGCGCGCCGAATAAGATCGTTCGTTTCCATAGCTGCGATTATATCACGCCGGTTTTGCGTTTACAATGCAAAAAGACCGCAGAATGTTTTCCACGGTCTTTTGTGCTTAAAATGTCTTGCCCGGGTTTGCCTCCGCAGGAGTCAAACAAGGTTTGTTTGACGCGTTTAGCCGTAATCCTGTGTGGCAACAAACGCCTCGTGCTCGGCGAGCGTGGCGAAGAAGCGCATGCTCTTCGTTTCCATGTCGAGCGCAAAGTAGTAATACCCGGTCTGCTCGGGGTTGAGCGCGGCTTCGATAGACTTCATGCCGGGGTTGCAGATCGGTCCGGGCGGCAGACCCTGATAGAGATAGGTGTTATACGGGCTGTCGGTGGCCTGGATGAGCTCGGTGGACATCGTCGTCTCGCCGGTCTCGCGGATGGCGTACACGACCGTGGAGTCGAGCTGCAGCGGCATACCGATGTTCAGGCGGTTATAGATGACCGAGGCGATCGTCGCGCGCTCGGCGTCGTTCGCGGCCTCTCGCTCGATGAGCGAGGCGACCGTGATCACCTGCTTGAACGTCAGATTCATGGCCTGCGCTTTCTGCCACATCTCGTCCGTGATGCGGTAATGGAGATTCGAGAGGAATTTGTTGATCGCGCTCGAGGCCTGCATCCCCTGATAGAAGTAATACGTATCCGGGAAGAGGAAGCCCTCGAGCCGGTAGGGATCGCCCGTCTCCACGCCTTCAAGGAACGTATACGAGAACTCGGCGTTCGCCGCGGCAGCGTAGAGATCTTCCCTGCTGCACACGCCGTTTTCCTCGAGTCTGGCGAACACCTGGTCAAGGTTGTAGCCCTCGGGGAACATGACGAGCGTCTGGAGCTGCGAATCCGCGCCGGTCTGCATCTTTTTCACAAGAGCGCGGTAGTCCAGATTCGTTGTGAGCGCGTACGTCCCGGGGCTGAGCTGCACCTCCGCGTTCGAGAAGCGCGAATAGAGCTGGAAGAGCCACTTGTAGTTGATGAGGCCGTAGTCCTTCAAAATGCCGGAGACGGTGTTCATGTCCGCCACGCGGACGGTTTTCGTTCCGGTGACGTTGCCGTCGTCGTCCGTCACGTCCACGGTCTTCTGCGTAAAGGCGCTCTCCGGCAGCGTGATCTCCACGCTCTCCGCGCTCTTGTTGAGCGCAAGCACGTCCGAGGCCGCCATCCAGCCGAACACCGCGAGAAGCACGCTTGCGCAGAGGATGAACGCAGCGTACATAATGCCGCCCATGCATCCGATGCGCCCGTCGCGCCGGGAGCGGATGGGCATATACGCACGCTCCGCCTCGCGCGGGTCCAGCTCGGCCTCGACCGGCTGCGGCGCGGCTTTTTTCTTTTTCGGTTCCGGCTCCGGCTTCTTTTCCGGGCGCGCCATCCGGACGGAACGCACCGGCTTTTTCTTCGCCGGCTTCGCGCTCTTCGCCGCCGGGGACTTCAGCGTCTCCGGCGCTTTCGGCGCGGCGGTCTCCGGCGCTTCCGGCGCGGCCGGGACACCGGCAGCCTTTACCGGCTTCTCCGCCGGAGGCGGCGTGGGCGCCATGTGTCGCCCGATGTGGTTTTCCTCTTCGGGCCGGATCTTTTCTTCGTCAGACATAAATGCTCTCCTTGGAGTTGTAACCGCCCGCGGCGCACGGGCATAGAATACCGCAGACGGGGCGGAAAGCCCCGGCGGAACTGCGAAACGATGTTACCGACCGGCCGGAGCGCCGTGCGCGGCCGGGGCGCAAATATGGCACGGGGAAAGGGTATTCTCCATGTTCTGTGGAAATAATAACGGCTGTCTCTGGATCATCATCATTCTCATCCTGCTCTGCGGCTGCGGGTGCGGCGGCTGCGGAAACGGCTGCGGCTGCGGAAACAACAACGGCTGCGGGTGCGGCTGCTGACTTATTTTGCGAGACCCCTTCGGGGGTCTCTTTTTATTTCCGTTCGCGCGCCGCGAGAAGCAGTATTTTTGGCAGACGGATCATGCGCTTGAGGCGCTTCGGCTCGCGCAGCAGCCGGTAGAGCCATTCCAGTCCCAGCCGCTGCCAGCTCTCCGGCGCGCGGGGAATGTCTCCGGCGAATACGTCGAGCAGACCGCCGACGCCAATCATGACGGCATTTATTTTCTGCCGGTTTCGCGCCATCCACAGCTCCTGCCGCGGCGCGCCGAGACCAAGCAGCAGCAGATCGGGTTTTTTCTGTTCCAGCGCCGCGAAAAGCGCCGTTTCATCGGAAATATACCCATTTTCCGCTCCGGCGATACGAAGGCCGGGATAAGCGTTTTTCAGCTTCTCCCCCGCTCTTTGCGCGACGCCGGGGCGCGCGCCGTAAAGAAACACGCTGCCGGAGCGCTGCGCGAGCCGGGAAAGAAGCCGCGGCACAAGGTCTGCGCCCGTAACGCGCTCGGGAAGGGGCGTTCCCAGAATGCGCGCGGCGCAGAGATCGCCCACGCCGTCCGCAAGCACGAGTGCCGCGCCGTTGACCGCGGCGGCATACGCCGCGTCCTCCCGGCAGTGCAGCACGATCTCGGGGTTGGCCGTTACGATATATCCGCCGGCGCCGGAGCGCAGCAGCGCGTCGGCACGCTCTTCGGCTTCATCGAGCGTCAGCGCGTCGAACGCGACGCCGAGAATATCTGTCTTCATACCTCGGAAAATACCTTGCCGATCTTTTCGCGGATGAGAAGGTCGGCCGATTCGTCATAGCTCGTAGCGCCCATATTCACGAGCGCGAGCTTGCGGCCTTCGTAATAGCGCAGCAGTCCCGCCGCGGGATACACCGCGAGCGACGTGCCGCCTACGATTAGGACGTCCGCCTTCCGGATAAAGTTCACGGCGTCGGTGATGTCGCGCTCGGCGAGCGGCTCTTCATAGAGCACGACCTCCGGGCGGAGCACGCCGCCGCAGGAGCAGCGCGGCACGCCCTCGCCGGTGTTGACGGCCTCCTCGGGACAGGGCTTGCCGCATCTGGCGCAGCGGCAGCGGTGGATCGAACCGTGCAGCTCAATGACGCGCTTGCTGCCCGCGGCCTGATGCAGCCCGTCGATGTTCTGCGTGATGACGGCGCGCAGCTTCCCTTCCCGCTCCAACTCGGCAAGCCGCCGGTGCGCCGCGTTCGGCTGCACCGATTTGTCCGGGATGAGCTTGGCACGGTAAAAGCGGAAGAATTCTTCCGGGTTTTGCTCGAAAAACGTGTGGCTCAAAATCGTCTCCGGGGGATATTTATATTCCTGCCGGTACAGCCCGTCCGTGCTGCGGAAATCCGGGATGCCGGATTCCGTGGACACGCCCGCGCCGCCGAAAAAGACGATGTTGCCGCTCCCGGCGATCCACTCGCGGAGCACCGCGATATTGTCCTGCATGGAAACACTCCCCCTTTTACTAAGGGTATTATACCAACTTTTTCCGATTTGCGCAACAGAAAACGGGAGACGGCGATCCCGTCTCCCGTTTTATCATAATATGAAAGGCCTCGCAGAGTTTGCGCTGCGGCGAGCCGATATTTCCTCAAACGGGAGTCCCGCACAGCGGGACTCCCGTTTGAATGTCTTTAGGTATTCGGCCCCATGGTGTAGTTGGGCGCTTCGCGGGTGATGTAGATATCGTGCGGGTGGCTCTCGCGCAGGCCCGCGGCGGTGATGCGCACGAACTGCGCCGTAGTGCGCAGCGTTTCAATGTCGGGCGCGCCGCAGTAGCCCATGCCGGAGCGGAGACCGCCGACCATCTGATACACCGTGTCGGACACCGGTCCGCGGTACGGTACGCGGCCCTCGACGCCCTCGGGGACGAGCTTGGAGTTTTTCTCCTGGAAGTAGCGGTCCTTCGAGCCCTTCGCCATCGCAGCGAGCGAGCCCATGCCGCGGTAGACCTTAAACTGACGGCCCTGGAACACCTCGGTATCGCCTGGGGCTTCCTCACATCCGGCGAGCATGGAGCCGAGCATCACGACGCTGCCGCCCGCGGCAAGCGCCTTGACGATATCGCCGGAATACTTGATGCCGCCGTCGGCGATGATGGGGATGCCGTATTTGTTGGCGATCTCCGCGCTTTCCATCACGGCGGTGATCTGCGGCACACCGACGCCCGCAACGACGCGCGTCGTGCAGATGGAGCCGGGGCCGATGCCGACCTTTACGCAGTCCGCGCCCGCCTGGATGAGCGCTTCCGTGGCGGCGGCGGTGGCAACGTTGCCCGCGATGAGCTGCGCGTCGGGGTACTTTGCCTTGATATTCTTCACGGCCTCCATAATGTTGCGGGAGTGGCCGTGGGCGCTGTCGAGCACGAGAGCGTCCGCGCCCGCGTCGAGCAGCGCGCCCGCGCGGTCGAGCACGTCCGCCGTGACGCCGATGGCGGCGGCGACGAGCAGACGGCCGCGGCTGTCCTTTGCGGCGTTGGGATACGCCACAGCCTTTTCGATATCCTTGATCGTGATGAGACCCTTGAGATGGAAATCCTTATCGACGATGGGCAGCTTTTCGATCTTGTGCTGGCGCAGCGTCTCCTTGGCTTCCTCGAGCGTGGTCCCCTCGCGGCCGACGACGAGATTTTCGCTCGTCATGAGCTCGCGGATCTTCCGATCGGGGTTGGTCTCAAATTTCATATCGCGGTTGGTGATGATGCCGACGAGCTTGCCGGATTCGTCCACGATGGGAACGCCGGAAATGCGGAATTTGGCGCAGAGATTGTCCGCATCGCGCAGCGTGTGCTCCGCGGAAAGGAAGAACGGGTTGGTGATGACGCCGTTCTCGCTGCGCTTGACGAGATCGACCTGCTCGGCCTGCTGCTCGATCGTCATATTTTTATGAATGACGCCGATGCCGCCCTCGCGCGCGATCGCGATCGCCATGCGTGATTCGGTCACGGTGTCCATGGCCGCGCTCATGATGGGGATGCCGAGACGGATCTTCTTCGTGAGATGCGTTTCGAGCTTCACATCGCGCGGAACGACGGAGCTCTCCGCCGGGACGAGCAGCACGTCGTCAAAGGTGAGCCCTTCGCCGACGAAACGGTTGGCATAAGCACTGTTCAAGACCATATCCTCCTGTTATTTCGATCGTATTCTGCACATGGCTTTCGGGTATTTTGCCTATCTTAGCGCATCGCGAAAGGGCTGTCAACTCCAAAAAGGGTTTTTGGCAAAAACAAAATCCCCGCTCGGATGAGCGGGGATCTGTGCGATCAAAATTAATAATAGCGCTTGTTCTTGCGGGCGGCCTCGGATTTCTTGCGGCGCTTGACGCTGGGGCTCTGGTAGTACTCCTTCTTACGCAGATCAGCCAGAACTCCGGCCTTCGCGCAGGAGCGCTTGAAGCGCTTCAGAGCGGCATCCAGAGACTCGTTTTCCTTGACATGGATTTCAGACATTCTATATCCCTCCCTCCGCAGGCGCCGAAACGCTTTGGAAGTTCAAACTTTCGGCTTTTAACGTAGGCATTATAAGCTTTCCGGCGTTTCTTGTCAAGGGCGAGATTGGGAACAAACCGTGAACTTTGCCAAATCGCCGCCCGGTGCAAAAAAACGGATTGCATTCCTCCGCCGCTCATGGTATAATTGGCATATGCACCACTCCGGTGTGCCATCCGAAAGAATCTATCGACCAAAAGGAGGCCTCTATGAAAAAAATCACCGCCCTTCTTCTCGCGCTTCTGCTTGCGCTCTCGCTCTGCACCATGGGCGCAGCAGCAGCAGATGAGACCATCACCATTGTGCTCGAACCGGCCGACGATACGCTCCTCACCGCCGAAGGGCTCGCGCTGTTCTTTGTAGACCGCGCAGCCGTTAAGGAAGAGACGGAGACCTCCGTTTCCTGGTACAAAGAGACGACCGCGAACGGCAAGACCGAACGCGAGCTCATCGAGGAGATGCCGCTCGTCATCCGCCCCGGCAAGGGCGGCACAGAGACGCGCATTTTCGTCGCGGACGGCTATAAGCCGACACAGGCGCTCATCGACGCCGTGGATAAATACGCGCCCGAAAAGGACCCGGACAGCGAGCACGTTTACCGCTGGCACCGCGTATTCAATCAGGACTGCTCGTGGCGCGGCCTGCGCTACGGCACCTGCCGCGACTACTGCGGCATTGAGTTCGATCTTGCCCGCGGCCCGCACACCTACGAGGACGATACATGCACCGTGTGCGGCCGGACGACCGAGGAAGAGCACATCCACACCTTCGGCAGCTGGATACCCCTCGACGACGGCGCGAACCACGCGCGCGGATGTGCGTGCGGCTATTTCGAAACGGCCGCGCACCGTTTCGGCCAATACGAAGAAGCCGAATACGGCCACAAAGCTGTCTGTATGGATTGCGGCTATACCGTCAACGAGAACCATCAATTCTCCGAATGGGCGCCTCCCGACCCCACAGGCTGGAGCCGGCGTCACTGCACGATTTGCAATTTCGTGCAGTTTGGCCGTCTGTATGCCTGAACGTATAAAGGCATTTTCTCCTCCGTCCCCGGGAAACCGGGGACGGATTTTTTGTGCGTTTACATTCGCGGCGGCGTGTGGTAAAATTATTTATTACGGAAGAGAGGGGGCGCGCGGATGCTCGAAAAGCTGAAAGGTCTCTCGCAGAAATACGCGGAGATCGAATACATGCTCTCGCAGAGCGAAGTCTGGGCGGACGCGCAGAAGGCCGCGGCGCTCAGCCGCGAGAAGGCAGAGCTTGCCCCTCTGATGGAGGCCTATGCGCGCTACGAGACCTTCCGGCAGGAGGCTGAGAGCGCGGAAGAGCTTCTCTCCGACCCCGAAATGAAAGACCTTGCGCGCGAAACGCTCAGCGAAGCGCGCTCCGGCATGGAACGCACGGCGGAGGAGCTGAAGATCCTCCTGCTGCCGAAGGACCCGGACGACGGGAAAAACGTCATCGTGGAGATCCGCGGCGGCGTCGGCGGAGAGGAGAGCGCGCTTTTTGCCGCCGACCTCTTCCGGATGTACGAAATGTACGCCGAGCGGAAGGGCTTCTCGGTGGAGATCGTCAACCGCAGCGAGACCGAGCTCGGCGGCATCCGCGAGATCGATTTCATCGTAGGCGGCACGAACGCCTTTTCGCGTTTCCGGTTTGAAAGCGGCGTGCACCGCGTGCAGCGCGTGCCGGAAACGGAGACGCAGGGCCGCATCCACACGAGCACCTGCACCGTGGCGGTGCTGCCGGAGCTGGAAGAAGCTGAATTCCATCTTGACCCCGCCGAGCTGCAGATCGACACGTTCCGCTCCTCCGGCGCGGGCGGGCAGAAGGTCAACAAGACCTCGAGCGCCATCCGCGTGACGCACCTGCCGACCGGCACGGTCGTGGAGTGTCAGGACGAGCGCAGCCAGTATAAAAACAAGGCCCGGGCGCTGAGCGTGCTTGCCTCGCGGCTCGCGCAGGCGGAAAAGGAGAAGCAGGACGCCGCCGTTTCCGCGCAGCGAAGATCGCAGGTCGGCTCCGGCATGCGCAACGAGCGCATCCGTACCTACAATTTCCCGCAGGGGCGCGTGACCGATCACCGCATCGGTCTGACGCTTTATAAGCTCGACGCCGTGATGAACGGCGATCTGGACGAGCTCATCGACGCGCTGCTCACCGCGCGCCGTGCCGAACAGCTCCAAAATTCCGAAAACGGAGGCATGTAAGAGCATGGAAACCCGTGTTTATACCGAAGAGAACGATATCCCCGTCGCCGCGGCGTCGCTGCGGCTCGGCGGTCTCGTGGCCGTGCCGACGGAGACGGTATACGGTCTCTGCGCCAACGGTCTCGACGCCGAGGCGGTCGCGCATCTCTATGAGGTCAAGGGCCGCCCGGAGGTAAAGCCGCTCTCGCTCATGGTAGCGGGCCCGGCGGAGATCGAAAAGTACGCGGAACATATCCCCCCGGCGGCGTTTATTCTCGCCGCGCGGTTCTGGCCCGGCCCGCTCACGCTCGTGCTGGAGGCGAAAAAGGACGTTGTCCCCTCCATCGTGCGCGCAGGCAAGGACACCGTCGGGCTGCGCTGCCCGGCGCACCCGCTCACGCTCTCGCTGCTTGAGCGCGCCCGGCTGCCTCTTGCCGGGCCTTCGGCGAATCCCTCCGGCGCTCCCAGCCCTACGACCGCGCAGCAGGTGCTCGCCTACTTTGACGGGCAGATCGAAGGCGTGATCGACGGCGGCGAATGCACGCTCTCACGCGAGTCCACGATCCTCGATCTGACGCAGAAGCCCTTCAAAATTCTGCGCGAGGGCGCGCTGGCAAAGGAAGAGATCGAAAACGCGCTCCTCTCCGGTGTGCGGCTCATCGGCGTGACGGGCGGCTCCGGCAGCGGCAAGACGACCGTAACGCAGTTTCTTGCCGCACAAGGTGTGCTCGCGCTCGACTGCGATAAAATATACCACGAGCTTCTCGAAACGAACGCGGATATGCTCGCGGAGATCGAGGCGCGCTTCCCCGCCGTTTTCAAAAACGGAAAACTCGACCGGAAGATGCTCGGCGCGATCGTCTTTGCCGTGCCGGAGGCGCTGCGCGATCTCAATGCCATCACGCACCGCTATGTCCGCGAGGACATTTACCGCCGTCTGCGCGAATACGTCTGGCAGGGCGGAACCGTTGCCGTTGTGGATGCCATCGCGCTTTTTGAAAGCGGTATTTCCGAGGACTGCGTGTTCACCGTGGGCGTCACCGCCCCAAGCGACGAGCGCTGCGCGCGCATCATGGCGCGCGACGGCATCGACGCGGACTACGCGCTCGCGCGCATCGAGGCGCAGCCGGACGACGAGTATTATGAAATGCGCTGCGATTATCTGCTGCGCAACGACGGCACGCCGGAAGAACTGAAAGCCAAATGCCGGGAGCTTTTCGGCATCGGTTAATAAAAGACAGTATAAAAAGTACAGAAAGGATAGATGTTTTTATGGAAGAAAAGAATGAACTGGACGCTCTGCGGGAAAAACTCCTTTACAAGCAGAAGCAGGGCTACGATATCATCGATGTGGACGAGCGCATCAAGCTTGAGGAATACGCGACGGCGTATAAGGCATATCTGAACGCCGCGCGCACCGAGCGCGAGGCCGTGACCGAGGCCATCGCGCAGGCCGAAGCGCTCGGCTTTGTGCCGTATGAGCGCGGCATGGTGCTCGAGCCGGGCACAAAGATCTATAAGAGCGTGCGCGGCAAGGCGCTCATGCTCGCCGTTATGGGCCGCGAAACGCTCGACCACGGCGCGAACATCGCCGCGGCGCACGTCGATTCCCCGCGCCTTGACCTCAAGCCCATCCCGCTCTACGAAAAGGACGAGATCTGCCTTCTCAAGACGCATTACTACGGCGGCATCAAGAAATACCAGTGGGTCGCCATCCCGCTGGAAATCCACGGCGTCGTGACGAAGAAGGACGGCGAGACCATTGAGGTCGTCATCGGCAAGGATCCCGAGGACCCGAAGTTCACGATCACCGATCTGCTGCCGCATCTCGCAAAGGACCAGATGGCCAAGCACGGCTCGGACATCATTCCGGGCGAGTATCTGAACCTTCTCGCCGGCAGCGTCCCCTACGCCGGGGAGGGCACCAAGCGCGTGATGCTCGCGGTCATGTCGCTTCTGAACGACCGCTACGACATCACGGAAGAAGACTTCCTCTCTGCCGAGCTGGAGGTTGTGCCGAGCTTTGAAGCGTGCGACATCGGCGTGGACCGCTCGTTCATCGGCGGCTACGGTCAGGACGACCGCGTGTGCGCCTATGCCGAGCTCAAGGCCATTTTCGACACCGAGACGCCGGACCGCACCGCCGTGTGCGTCCTCGCCGACAAGGAAGAGATCGGCTCGATGGGCGTTTCCGGCATGCAGAGCCGCGCATTTGAAACGTTCATGGCCGACCTCTGCGAGCAGCAGGACGTGCATCTGCGCGACTGCTTTGAGAACAGCTTCTGCGTCAGCGCGGACGTCTGCAACGCCTATGACCCGACGTTCTGGGACGTGAGCGAGTACCCCAACCGCAACGGCGCCCGCGCCAACTACGGCGTCGGCATCTGCAAGTTCACCGGCTCGCGCGGCAAGTCCGGCAGCAACGACGCCTCCGCCGAGGTCGTCGGCAAGCTGCGCAAGATCTTTGCCGACAACGGCGTTGTCTGGCAGATGAGCGAGCTAGGCAAGGTCGATCAGGGCGGCGGCGGAACGGTCGCGCAGTATATGGCCAACCGCAACATCGATACCATCGACGCCGGTACGCCCGTGTTCTCGATGCACGCTCCCTTTGAGACCGTGACAAAGTTCGACTGCTACCAGACCTACAAGGCCATGTGGGCGTTCTATAAGGACAGATAATTTTTCATTCTGCTCCCTATTTGCGGAAGTGTCCTCCTTCCGTCCCGGCGCTTTGCGCCGATCCACCTCCCGCAAAGAGAGCGGCTCCCACCAAAAGAGACCGGCGGCTATCGTTTCCGATAGCCGCCGGTATTTTGTGCTTGATTATTGAATAAGTCCCTGCAGCAGACTGTTGCCGCCGGCACTCTGTGCCTGACCGCTGCTCAGGCAGAAGATCACGTCGTCCACATCGTAATAGTCCACAAACTTCGTCAGCGGGCGGCTGAAGTATTTGCGGTAGTCCATCACATAGACATACTGATAATGCTGCGTGAGATAATACCCGAACGGATTGCCGTTGGAGTTTTTGACGAGCAGGCACGCGCTGCCGTCGGTGATGTCGTTATTTATGAACGTGCACAGCGGGAAGTCGCCCGTGAGGAAGCACATGTATTTGTCGTTCCCGTGGATCTGGGTAATGAGCGTCTGCTCATAACCGCGGTTGGAGAGCGAGTCGTTGCTTCCCTGGTTGATATAGAGATGCACATCGCCGGGCGGGACATAGCCGTAGACCTGATCGGCCGTGAGCTTGCCGCTCTGGTGGGCCTGATAGTAGAGACTGCCGTAAAACGGCTCCTGCACGATCTCCTCATACTCGCTGAGCGGCACCGGCTCAAAGCCCGCCATTTTTGCCCATTCCGCATAGGCGTACCACGCGCCGAGCGCCGTCCAGTGGTGGTCGGTGCGGAAATAGATGTACTCGCTGTTGTGCGGCAGGAGTGAGTTGTAGGTGTCTACGCAGTAGACATTGTCGCCCATTTGGGAATTTACATAGGCGAGGATGTCCTCCTCGCATGCAACGCCGATCGACTCGCGGTACTCACGCGGGAGCATGAGCGTCGTCCCGTGGAGGACGAATACGTCAAAGACGCGGCATTTCCCCTCCAGCAGATCGGCCGCGCGCGTCACATTGGCGGCGTAGGTGTCCGAATAATACTGGCTGAAAGCCGTATAGGTATAGGCGCTGTCGCCGATCTGGATGACGGCGCCGAGCGTTACGAGCTCGTCGTCCGGTTTTTCCCCGCCCCACTCCGGTTCCGGCGTAGGCGTCGGCTCCGGGGTAAGCGTCGGTTCCGGGGTCGGCGTCGGTTCGCTTGCCGGCTTTGCCGGGTCGGCGCTCGTCTCCGGCGTGGGCGTGGACGGAACGGGGATCTTGTCTCCGGCAGAGGCATTGCCGTACACCGTTACGGAGGAGTCGCCGTACAGCGCTTCGAGCCGCTGCGCGGCCATGATCCAGCCGTCACGCCCCGGGAACGTGTCCGAAAACCAGAGACTGATATCGGAAAAATAGCTTCCGTCCGTCACAGCGGAAAGAGAAAACTCCGGAAACGTCTCCAGCGTGCGCTTTTCCTTTGCCGACACCGTCGGGCGCAGCGGCAGTATCCACGCAATGACCGTGAGAATGCCCAGCGCGAGGAAGAACGGCAGCCCCGGCAAACGGGCGCGGCGTTTCTGTTTTTCCGCATGGGCACGCCGGGCGCGGCGGCTTATGATTTCGTGTTCATCGTGCATAGGATCCCTCTCAGAACCGGAAGTATAGGAACGGATTAAAGCTGTTGCCGACAAGGCACGCAGTGCTCAGAAGCAGCAGCAGAACCGGCGCAACGCCATAGGCGGCAACGGAATAGCTTTTCTGCGCAAGTGCGCTCCCCTCTCCGGCGCGCTCCCAGCGCCTCGCAAGATACGAAAACACCGGCGTTGCCGCCGCGGCGCAGAAGATGAGCAGATACATATGGCTCTTTATCTCCGCCGTAACGGTGAAGCTCGTAAAGGCGTTGCCGTTGCCGCAGAACATGCCGCGCACGACCGCCGCGGCGAGCGGGAGCGATGTGAACTTGAAGAGCACCCATCCGAAGAGCACCGCGAGCAGGAGCGTGATGTGGGAAAGGATCACCGAGACCGCCTTCGGCAGCTTGTCGAGCAGCTTCTGCCAGAACAGCCGGTCGAGCATGAGCAGCACAAAGTAATAAAGCCCCCAGAGCACAAAGTTCCAGCTCGCCCCGTGCCAGAGGCCGGTAAGTGCCCAGACGATGAAGAGGTTCAGAAACGCGCGCGCTCTTCCCTTCCGGTTGCCGCCGAGCGGGATGTACACATAATCGCGGAAAAAGGTGCCGAGCGACATATGCCACCGCCGCCAGAACTCCGTGGCCGTGCGGGATATGTAGGGATAGTTGAAGTTTTCGAGA
>ERZ773147.1458-NODE-1458-length-24678-cov-5.426309_pt1 | contig 24678 bp, 20 predicted proteins | sample MGYA00580851_ERZ773147 | MGnify/ENA primary metagenome ERZ773147 (study PRJEB29015, sample SAMEA2737818) | human gut metagenome | biome: human gut; feature: human-associated habitat; material: faeces | place: China | collected 2012 ... | reverse complement strand
TGTTGGTCTGGACGGCCTGCATGGGGAAGAACTCGCAGGAAGGAACCTGCTTCAGAGCAGCAGCATGGAAGATGTAATCAACACCAGGCATAGCATCACGGATAGACTGAGGATTGCGGACATCACCGATGTAGAACTTGACCTTGCCAGCAGTCTCCGGGTGCTTTGCCTGAAGCTCATGACGCATATCGTCTTGCTTCTTCTCATCACGGGAGAAGATGCGAATTTCCTTCAGGTCAGAATCCAGAAAGTGCTTCAGAACGGTGGAACCGAAAGAACCGGTACCGCCAGTAATCATAAGGGTTGCGTTATCAAATGCAGACATTTTTATTTCCTCGTTTCTTTCTATATTGACATTTTATAAGTAAAAATAGTCACAGACTTTCTTTGCATTGGAATTTACTTACTCCCCACGCCCCAGCAGGCACACCTTAAAGGTCTTAAAAATAATCTTCCAATCCACCCAGAAGCTGCGCTCCTTGACGTATTTCACATCCAGATCCATCCACTCTTCAAAAGAGAGGTCATTGCGATGCGGAGCGATCTGCCAGTAGCAGCTCAGGCCGGGGGTCACATACAGGCGCTGCTTTTCGTAGTCGCCGTACTGCTCGACCTCGCGGGGAAGTGCGGGGCGGGGGCCAACGATGCTCATATCACCCTTCAGGATGTTCCACAGCTGCGGCAGCTCATCGATGCTGGTCTTGCGGATAAACTTGCCCACACGGGTAATGCGAGGGTCGTCCTTGATCTTGAACACAGGACCATCCATTTCGTTCTGGTCTAACAGGTCGTCCAGTTTTGCCTCTGCGTTGGGGCACATGGAGCGGAACTTATAGAACTTGAAGGGCCTGCCGTTGCGGCCGATACGCTCCTGACTAAAAACAGGCCCTGCAGACGGGTCATCCACCACAATTGCAATGGCCGTAGCCAGCATAACAGGCGACAACACCACCAGTGCCAGCGATGACAATATCACGTCCTGCGTCCGACGCCCGATCCAGTACAGGCGATGGTCGCGCAGATTTTCCTTGCGGTTAACTTCAACTTCCTTATCGATTCCGACAGTATTCGTAGCCATTTTTTCTCCTCTCATAAATCCTTTTCTATGCACTTCTTATCGTTATTCGTTTTATCGCAATTTTCAGAAATAGTGCCTATCAACACGGCTTATTTGCGATATTCAGTTTGCGGATGTTGCTTGGACATTTAAAACTCAAACTTCTATAAAGTAATCCCTTTAACTCACACCGTTCCCGCAAGCACCTTTCTTTTAGATAACCGTTCCTCTTTTCCTAAAACCGGCAGACCGTTATTCCTGATCTCCGGGCAAGCAAAAGCCCTCGGACGACAGTTTCGCCCAAGGTCATTTTAAATGCAATGTGGCCATAATAAGAGCCAAAGTGCTATGTTGCAGTTTAAACACAGATTACAGAATTTTACATTTTTACAAAACTTTAACAAGTCCACTTCGTTTTTACCTTTACGCATCGCGCCAGCAAGGTAAACAGCAGTGGGCTTTTTATTTTGGTCTATCATTCGGGTTTCCGCATGATTTATCACATTTTTGTTCGCAAACAGACATAAGCCCACACGATTCACCTCCTTACCGCAATCAAGGCGTATCCTTCCATCACAAAACAGCGGATACCAGTTCTTCTACGTGGCCGTCTGAATTCTCTTATTATTCTATCATGGTTATATCTGGGAATCAATAGAAATCCGAGGAAATGTATCCATCCATGTTTTAGAAAAAATGCGATTCAGCCAGAACTTTTTTGCACATTGCCCAGTTTCGCATGAAAGCTCCAGATGAAATCATCGATGGACAAAATGTGTGGTCATATAGTTGTCCAAGGCGCTGGAGAGTGCAGTCAGGTGTGATAGCCGCTCCGATGTAATGACAGCCGTTAAATAGAACGCGCCCCTCGCACTGAAAAGCCGGTTTATGCCGTCACATTGATCAGGAGTTCTGACGAGGCATATCGCACAGTACTACATAATTTTCACTCTCTTCCCTGCTGCCCCTATCATATATAGGTATAACTTGCATCCCGTCACTGCAGCTACCACCTGCTCTGGGTCAGGCTATTTTTTACGCTAAAAAGGCCCCCGCCGATCACATTTCTGTGAAAGACAGAGGCCGATTTTACAACAACGAATCCGTCATCGTCTGATAAACGCTGTCCGCATTTTGCTCTACGCTCTCATTTATAATCTGCACCAGCATCTCCGAAAGCGCAGTTCGTTCGCCCGGAGCTGTGTTCAGCACGATATCCTGCAGAATGTCCCGCAAGATTTTTCCCGGTCTGGGGAGATAAGACAACTCCGCTGTTCTAAGGAAAGGGAGCCCGCCTCTGGATTTTTAACCACCCCGCCCCCTGTTGCGCCGGTTCTTGCGTAGAGGGTCTGCAAAACATACCCCTGCACACTCATGTTTTCGGCTGCAGCAGACTGGCGGATTATTGCTCCCATCTCCTTGGAGGGTCGAATCATGATGTTGTCCTGGCGCCGATTATATTCGATATTTGCCCTGCTGTGCGCTTCTTTTGTTGCCATAAATACACCTATTATAGTAAATTTTTGCAATACCAGTTAATTGGTATACTCATGCCATCGGGAACACCGGTTCTCACATCCGACCATTCACCCAACGATTTGAAGAGAGGTACACACATGAGTATCAACGTTTTACTGACCCTTGTCGAGCAGTACAAGGAGGCCGCCCAACTGATTGAGGCTGCACAGGCTGAGCAGGAGCAGCTGAAGATCCAGATCCGCGAGGCACTGGCTGAGCGCTCCACCAACTATCTGGAAGTAGGCTGCCACAAAGTCCGCTTGTTTGATTTCTCCAGCACCCGACTAGACAGCAAAGCCATCAAGACCGTAGCATCCGACCTGTACGACCAGTACAGCAAAACGGTCACCGGCACCCGCCTGAGCATCACCTGACATCACCCGAAAAAAGCCCCATACAGCGCCTACCGTCCAAAGTTTGCGCTGTACAGAGCCCACAACACCCGCCGGGGCGGGCTACACCAATATTATACCTGTCCCGGCCTTTTTTATCAAGAGAAAGGACCGAAAAATCATGAAACAGACTGTCAAAACCTCCCGCGCTGCCGGTCAGCTGGAAAAGATGTTCCGCGAGCTCAACAAGCACTACTTTGCAGGCAAGCTGCCCGAGCCCATCATCAGCCTGAAAAAGACCCCGTCCGCCTATGGCCATATCACCTGTTCCAAAGTCTGGCAGGCAGGCGGTGAGAACAAGTACGAGATCAATATTTCGTCGGCTACCCTTGACCGCCCCATCGAGGAGACCGCATCCACCCTGTTGCATGAGATGGTGCATGAGTACTGCATGGAGACTGGCATCAAGGACACCAGCAACAACGGGGTCTATCACAACGGCAAGTTTAAGGCACAGGCAGAAGCACACGGCCTGACCGTCGACCACCACGAAAAGTACGGCTGGACCATCACGAGCCCGTCCGAAGAGCTGTTGGACTTCATCATCTTCCAAGGCTGGCAGGATATCCAGATGGGCGAGCGATTGGCATGGTCGGATATGGCAGGCACCGGAGCAGGCAGCAAAGCACCCGGCAGCAGTCAGACCGGAGCGCTGAAGCCTCCCAAAGCAAAGAGCAGCACCCGGCGGTGGGTATGCCCCAAGTGCGGTACCATCATCCGGAGCACCAAGGACGTGCGGGTCATCTGCGCGGACTGCATGGAACTGTTCGTGAAGGCTGACTAATCACAGCAGGACAGAGAGCGAGGGCACGAGTGAGAGTAGTGCTATATATAAAATCACAGGAGGCTCCTCATGGATACTTATAAAATCGCTGTTGACACCTTTCTTGCCGAGGCATCCGAGTGCAAAGCCAGTGGGTGCGCCGTCTTTACCGGGGTAGACATCGCATTCCAAGACATCCAGCTGCACACGCACCGGAACAAGTTAGAGCTGCATTTCATAGCCGGACACACCATACTTTCCATCCCCCTTGCCAGCATCCTGAGTATTGAAAAGCTGGTATTGCGAGATATCCAGTCCACCGAGTATGAGATCATCACCAAAGAGGGTGGCACCATTACCCTTGACGTTGTTTAAAAGTGCATCCGTAAAGACAGAGAGCCGCCGGGCTGTGAGAGGACGCCCATTATATTGAAGGAGAGCAGCCATGACCATTATATCAGAACGCTTGCAGTACCTGCGCCTGACGCACGGCTATACCCAGACCTAGCTTGCACGAACCATGGGTGTGACCCGCCGGGCAGTCTACGCATGGGAGCACGACAAATGCCCCGAGATTCCCCGCCTGATCCAGCTCGCCCAATTCTATCAGGTGTCGACCGATTATCTATTGGGGCTGACGGAGTGAGGTGCTCCCCGCCACCGGAGGCCTTACCGGAGACTTTTTGCCTGCTATAGTGCGGTCAACCATCAGTCTGCGCGACGGCAGCCACAACGCTCCATATTTTTAACAGCACACTTGTAAGTCCATCTTATCGGACGCACCGTTTGATAGACTTCAGGTACAGCAAACACACACACTTCAAAATACAGGAGGAAACTATTATGGCAGGCGCTTTTTCGTTATTTTTAGGCATGTTGGGTCTTGGTGCAGCTGGTGCAGTCAGCGCGGGACAGAACGTAAAAATCAAGAAGGCAGATTATCAGTATGGCGAGGAGCATGGCCTTCATGGCACCTCTGAGGTTCTGCAAATGCGGGAGCAAGTGCGTAAAGAATGGTGGAGCATCTGCGGCAAAACCTACAACGCATGTGAGCGGCCTGCATCGAGTTACGGCGACCTCAGCAGAACCCCGTGGTGCTATCTGAAAAAGCGCTGGTTCATTGATCATCTGAACAAAAAGGGCATCCCTTATGATGATCTGGTCGTGGACGATGTTACCGGCGTTACCTTCTACGAGAGCCAGAAAAGGACGTCCCAAGCATATATGAGAAAGCTGCGGTAATAGACATCGCGCCCATCGTCACCGCTTCTATCAGCAGCAGGAGATAAGCTTATGGCTGAAAATAAAATCTTGGTGCAAATTATCGATCATGAGGACAGAGATTCCGTGCTGGGACAAGATTACTTTGCATCAAGAGAAAAAGCAGAGGAGTTCAAGCGGATCTCAGATCGCGCGTATGGCAAGCTTCTTGGTGAAGGTCAAACCAGAATTACCACTGAGATCATTGAACGCTAACACCAACCATCATTTCCTATAGCAGCAACAGGGCTCTGCCGCTCAGACACGAGTAGCAGGGCTCTTTTTTACTTGGTATCCGGTCAAGAAGTGAACTTAAAGAGCGGCGTTTAATATCAGACAGCAGATATCCCGGCGGATTTACGGCTTGATAATTGAGTTTGTTCCATTTCTGGAAAATAGGGTTATAACTAGAATACAGGTCTTTCTCTACTTGTGTGGAAAAGGTTGATGGCTGAATTTTCAGCTGTGTAGCGAATCCCCCATCAATCCGGGGGTTGCTATTTCCCCAGCCTGCTGTGGAATCCTATCAATAAAGGGGTCATCAATTTAGTGACCCCCTATACATTACTCAATTGTGAGCGATAGGTTCAAAGGTCGCGTTTTGCTACCTTTAGAATCAAAGGGTTGTAGATTTGTGGACACCCGGTCATAGCACACTTCTGCGCACGGTGGACATTTTTGGCCATCGTCACTTATGGCAATGGGAGTGTACCAGACAGTACAGGGTATGGAGTTTGTAATACCCCTCATGCTGCGAACGAAACGCCGAACGTCTCGCCCCACTTTCAACAGTGGTCAGTTTGACCACCGTTGAGGGTGGTATAACGAAGGTACGTAATATTATTACATATAATCTGCGCGGCGTTATAGAAATCTTCCGTCTGTCACAAGCTAAGTTTGGGTTAGGTCGTACCGTCTGCTCAAAATTGAGCGGGGTTCAAAGCTGGATGTCACATTTCACGACTCTCTTTCCGGCGGGTATCGTATCACCAGAGGGTGTCCACGGCGTAGACGCCCTTGTATTATACGGTAACACGATATATTCCGTTCGAGGTATACTTTTTAATGGCATCATATCAAAACAGAATCACACCGCAGCAGATGTTTTTCTCAATTATTTGAGATATTTCGCTCTGATCAAATCGTCGCCCATTTCTGATATGCGTCCTATTTGTGAAGGATTGATAAAGAGGAAGGTATTCGCTGGCGCTCATACCATTTAGATCAACTCCAATCTTGAAAAAGCTCACAGGTTCGCTTAGTCAAGATTTCCGTTGGCGTGATCATGTTAACCGAGCGTTTCTGTCCCGTCCTCATGCTTCGGCCGTTCAAGAAGCACTCGGCTAACACAATCACGCAAAAAATCAAATAAAGAAGTCGAATACAGAGCGGCATCAGTGCCTATATTTTTCACTTTTCTATATAGTAGAGTGAATTTCGTAGGCATCAATTCTCTAATTTTGTCACCCACCAGACCATTTTCTTTTGTCCTGCTTCAAATCGCTTCTGCTTACTTCCAAGATCATATCCATAGTGCTGCAGCCATTGACGTGCAAAGGTATAGCTTGGCAACGATTTTTCAGCGTGTCCATCTGCCTTGTTGTAGATGTGCCCCAGCTCAAAGAAGATCTTCTGCCAGTCTTGATAGTAGCGTTCCTCATTCAGATGGTCATCCAGATACTCAAGCAGTGGCGGCGGTTCAAGGCGTTCTACTTTTGCAAGCAGGCTTTCATCGATCTTTTTCAGCAGCTCTGTCTGATACCCCTGTTCAAGCATTTGCAGCAGGAAAACACGTTCTACACGAGCCTGTAAGTTCGCACGCTTCCGCCAGCAGTATTCACCTTCCAGTGGGTCCAAAACGACTGTATGGCTTTTTTTCAGTATTTCCAGTGTTTCAGGCTGATGCAAATATGCCTTCCATGACTTCTTGTCATCAAACCATTTCTGGTACGCCTCGACCGGTTCCAGCTGATACTTCTCGATTTTTTTAAGTTCCCCTTCCAGACGTTCTTTGGGGTAATGCAGCAAATACACCGCGCAGGTATCCCCCTCATCCAAGGGACGTTTGCGGCCAAGGATCTGTGCATTAACGAGCGGGTTCCACAGTTCACTGACAATATATTTCAGCGCACGGTCTTTCATATCCACACCATTATAGAGGGTCGTTGTGGTCAGTGTGACCTGATGCTGCAGAACATTGCCCACAAGCACATCATCCAGTTTGTCAAACTCCTCCGCTTCCTGACGGTATTTGGAGCACAGGCACGCCACATCCTCTATGCCTTCTGCCTTCAGACTGTCCCGCAGTTTTCGCAGCTTGGCGATGGTGTTCACAAAAACAAGGATCTTTTCTCCCGGCTGTACCCGGCGGATGATATCCCGCTCGTCATCGTCACGGTAGAAGAACTTCACGCTTGACACAAACCGATAATCCATCGGCAGACGATAATGCTGCCCCTCTGGAATCATTTTCCGCAGCTTCCAATAATCAAAGAAGGGGCGGGCGGTTGCGCTCATAAAGATGCAGGTCTTCGTTGTCCACAGCTCTTTAATAGCCTCATAGCTTGCATCCACATGATCGTTGAAGCTGGCATCGGTCACCATGTAGTGATACTCGTCTGACACGATATAATCAAACGATCTCAGATAAGTTTTGGCGGCATCTTCATTCCTTTGCAGGAAGGTTTCCAGCCACTGGTATGTTTCAACACAGATGGTGTGCTCATACTTGTTATCTATGGCGGGTTTGTTGACAATTCCTCCAAGCGCGGGATCATAGTCCTCGTAGGATACCTCTATGCTCCCCAAACGGTTCACATCGCGCTCGATCTGGTTGCGCAAAGCTTCACGATTGCACAGGATCAGGATACGCTTACGATGTTCATATGCCCACGGCAGCAATGTCTTCAGAATAAAATAGGTCTTGCCGGAGTTCGTACCCGCATCAAGCACCACGATCCCATGCCAGTTCTTGTAATCCTCGCCAACAAGATCTGTGATGTACTGTTTTGCAGGCTGTGGAATTGCCCCGGCGGTTTCCGTTTCTTCCTCCGGCACAATGGGATCAAGCTGTTCGTCGGCCTCCTTTTTCTTTTTGCGAGAGGCCTTAATACAATCCAGAATCTCCTGCAGTTTTTGCTGTCGTTCTTCTTCTGTCAACGAGGCAGGTTCAATGTGTTGCTCCTGCTCATACTCCCGTTGTGCCTCAGCCAGCTTCAGGTAGAAACCATCGAATGGCCAGCGCTTCTCTTCATCACTCATATTGATCCGCGTCTCCTTTTTTGATTTCACTATACCATATCATTTCGTTTTGCTCAAGGGACATTGACCCATTTTTACTTTCCCTTCCCCTTCCCCATCTTGATCTTATCTCCGTGGCGATTTTGGCGGGTCAGCTGCTCTAGGGGATTCAGGGCGTCATAGTTGGCTCTCAGGTCGTCCGCATACAGTGCCACATACCGCCGGGTCATGGTAAGGTCAGCGTGTCCCAGCAGCTTTTGCAGGCGGAACGGGTCGCCGCCAGCTTGGATATACAGCTTCGCATAGGTATGCCGGAACAGGTGCATAGAGGTCTTGTCCACGCCTCTGCTATGATTATAATTCCAAATCGCATTACCGAGCGAATTCAGGGTCATCTGGTTGCCATACTCCGAGACAAACAACGGGGCTGTGGAATCGCTGGTACGATGCTCCAGATACTCTTCCATGATCTTGACCAGTGCCTTAGAGAGCGGCACGATTTGCTGATTACGCGCCTTCATATGGCGGAAAAATACTGTCCCGGCGGAAAGGTCCAAATCTCCGATCTGCAGGTTGAGCAGCGTAGACGCACGGCAGCCGGTACCAAGCAGGAAATTGACAATAACCCAATTGCGGTATTCGGCAAAGGAGCAGGTCTTGCAGTCCGGTTCTTTCAATAGCTTCTGCAGCTCGTCAGTGGTGTAGGGTTCCTTGATTGGATCATCGGCACGCACCAGTCTGATCGGATACTTTTCCAGATAGCCCTTTTCCATACACCAGTACAAGAACGCACGCACCATGCGGAGGTTCGTATTGATGGTCGTATCGTGGAGCTGCTGGTCCTTCATATAGAAGATATAGTCCTCCACCGTTTCCTCTGTGATGGTATGGATGGGCTGCTCCGTATCCCCCAGAAACCGAAAGAAGCTTCTGCCCTTTGCGGCGTAGAAGTCGAGTGAGCCTTGGGAGAGGTTCTTGAGCCGGTTGTACTTTTGGAACCTTTCAAAGGCCTGTTGGATGGTGGGGTTTGCCTTGGCAGCGGGTCTTAAATCACGGTTACGCACGAGAGAGACTCCTCCTTTTTTCGCAAAAAATCCCTCTCGCCCGCTCAACACTTCCAGAAAATGGAATAAAAAGAAAAAGCCCAGAATCATTCGGATCAACGAACGATTCCGGGCTTTTACATGCCGCCGACGGGGGTCGAACCCGTACTCTGTCTCCAGAAAGGGATTTTAAGTCCCTCGTGTCTGCCAATTTCACCACAGCGGCGCAAACCCGGCTTACAAAGTCCTGCTGCCCTCTGGCTTGAGAGGGAGCCGGGAATAACAGGTGTGAGGAAAAAATTATTACAACCACACTGCTATTCGCAATCTGGTGATATTATCATTCTTATCAAAATCAGCGACTTTTATGATACAATAGTTTCCCTGTTTTGTCAAGAAAAACCGCTTATTTGGTGTTGCTTACACCTTGCCGCCGTGCAGCTCGGCGTACATCCGGGAGCGGCACTCGGCCACTGCGGGGGTCATATTGACATAGTGCTTGTGGGGGCACTCCAGCCGCAGCTCGCTCTCCCAAGTCTCCTCGGTGAGCTGCTTTGCAATATAGGCCTTCTTTTCTGCAATGGAGGGCAGGTCAATGGCCAGCTCGCCGCCCAGAATATGCGGCACCAACAGCGGGCGCACAGCGGTGGGGGTAAAGGTGATGGTGCGCTCGATGGCGTCCGAGTCCAGATTGACCATGGTGACCGGTTTACCGGCCTCGATGACCTCGCCGTCCATGGCGATCAGGTCGCACTGTGCCTGACCGTTTTCATCGTACAGACGCCACGGCATCTTCTTGCCCGGGATGATAGCCTTGCTGGCGGAGTCCGAGCACTTCATCTTGGGGGTGTAGCTGCCGTCCGGCTTCTTCACTGCCACCAACTTGTATACGCCGCCGAACACGGGGTCGGAGGCGGAGGTGATGAGGTTTTCGCCCACACCGTAGGAGTCGAAGTGTGCGTGCTCGTACAGCTCCATGTTGGCGATTTTTTTCTCGTCCAGACCGTTGGAGGCCACCAGCTTGATGTAGGGCTTACCGGCGGCATCCAGTGCCTTGCGCAGCCGCTTGGAGCCGCGGGCAAGGTCGCCGGAGTCGATGCGGGCGCTCTTGACCCGGCGGTTGGGGTCGTTAGGGTATTTCTCAATAAGATAATCGTCCAGCTTGATCAGGTTGGGCAGGCCGCTTTCCATAATATTATAGGTATCCAGCAGCAGGCTGACCGAATCCGGGTAGGTATCGGCAAAGGCCTTGAAGGCATCGAACTCGGTGGGGAAAAACTCGATAAAGCTGTGTGCCACGGTGCCCACGGCCTTGACCTCTGCGCCGAACTTCATCTCTGCCAGACAGTTGGCCGTACCGATGCAGCCGCCCAGCACTGCGGCGTAAGCGCCATCGTTACCGGCACTCTCGCCCTGTGCACGGCGGGTGCCGAACTCCATGACGCTGCGAGGGGTGTGGGTGTTCAGACCGGTAACGCGGGTGGCCTTGGTGGCGATCAGGCTATGGAAGTTCATAGTCTGCAGCAGGTAGGTCTCGATGAGGATCGCGCCCACCAGATCGCACTCGATGCGCACCATCTGCACATGGGGGTAGCAGACCGTGCCCTCGGGCAGGGCGTACATATCACCCTTCCACTTGTAGGTGCGCAGATACTCGCAGAACTCCTCGCTCATGCCCTTGGTGCGCAGCCAGTGGATATCCTGCTCATTGAAGTGATAGTCCAGCAAAAAGCGGGTCAGTTTGCGCTGGCCTGCGCTGATGGAATAGCCCTGATTGTCCGGGTTTTTGCGGAAGAACATATCAAACACCAGCGTGGTATTCTTAAAGCCATGCAGGAACAGGCAGTTTGCCATGGTGAATTCGTAAAAATCCACCACCATCGCGGGGTTATCGTAGTCCTCGTCAGGGATATAAGGCTCGACCTTGATCTCGTTCATGAACGTTTTCCTCTCTATTTATGCCCGGCGCGGGGGTCTTCCCCGCTGCGCCGCCTGCCGCTTGCCCGGCAGGGGGATTCTCTGTCCTGTCATGACAGAGCGTTTCTATCATGATAGCACGATTTCCCTGCCGGTGCAAGTATTTTTGTGCAAAAAGAGACCGCTGCACAAACGCTGTGCAGCGGTCTCTGTGTTCAAAGTAATCGCTTGCTCGGAACAGGCTTAGCCGTTCATGATGCTGGGGGTGGCGTTCTTCAGCACAACGTCGTGGCTGCCGCCCTCCACGATGGAGGTAGAGGAAACAACGGTCAGCTTGGCCTTCTGCTGCAGTTCGGGGATGGACAGAGCGCCGCAGTTGCACATGGTGCTCTTGACCTTATACAAGGTGGTCTGCACGCCGTCCGCCAGAGGGCCTGCGTAGGGCACATAGCTGTCCACGCCCTCCTCAAAGCTCAGCTTGGTGGAACCGCCCAGATCGTAGCGCTGCCAGTTGCGGGCACGGTTGGAACCTTCGCCCCAGTACTCCTTCATATACTGGCCGTTGATGCGCACCTTGTTCGTGGGACTCTCGTCAAAGCGGGCAAAGTAGCGGCCCAGCATCACAAAGTCTGCGCCCATAGCCAGCGCGAGGGTGATGTGGTAGTCATGGACGATGCCGCCGTCGGAGCAGATGGGCACATAGATGCCGGTCTCCTTGTAGTACTCATCGCGTGCCTTGGCAACCTCGATAACAGCGGTAGCCTGACCACGGCCAATGCCCTTGGTCTCGCGGGTGATGCAGATGGAGCCGCCGCCGATGCCGATCTTCACGAAGTCTGCACCAGCCTCAGCGAGGAAGCGGAAGCCCTCGGCGTCCACCACGTTACCGGCACCCACCTTGACGGTGTCGCCGTAGTGCTCGCGGATCCAGCCGATGGTGCGGCTCTGCCACTCGGAGTAGCCCTCAGAAGAGTCGATGCACAGCACATCCACACCGGCCTCAACCAGTGCAGGCACGCGCTGGGCGTAGTCGCGGGTATTGATACCGGCACCCACAACATAGCTCTTGTTCTTGTCCAGCAGCTCGTTGACGTTTGCCTTGTGGGAATCGTAGTCCTTGCGGAACACCATATACACCAGATTGCCCTCGGCATCCACCAGCGGCAGGGTGTTGATCTTGTTGTCCCAGATGATGTTGTTGCAGTCGTGCAGAGAGGTGTTGGCCGGAGCGGTGACCAGCTTTTCAACGGGGGTCATAAAGGTGGTAACGCAGGCATCGTCCGGGGTGTGGTTGATGCGGTAATCGCGGGAGGCCACGATGCCCAGCAGCTTGCCGTTAGGAGTGCCGTCGGCAGTGATGGCGATGGTGGAGTGGCCGGTGCGTGCCTTCAGCTCCAGCACATCATGCAGGGTGGCAGTGGGAGCCAGATTGGAATCGGACACCACATAACCGGCCTTGAAGCTCTTGACGCGGCGCACCATGGCAGCCTCGTTTTCGATGCTCTGAGAGCCATAGATAAAGGAAACGCCGCCCTGACGAGCCAGTGCAATGGCCAGCCTATCGCCGGAGACAGACTGCATGATGGCGCTGATCATGGGGATATTCATCTGCAGCGGGCACTCCTCCTGTCCCTTGCGGTACTTGACCAGCGGGGTCTTCAGGCTGACCGCCGTGGGCACATTCTCCGCAGAGGAATAGCCGGGGACCAGCAGGTACTCGCCAAAGGTGCGGGAGGGTTCTTCGTAGAAATAAGCCATAATCAAACTCCTTTTCTCTTAACGCATCCGATACAAATCAGCATCAAAATCATTCATGTTTGCTGCCTATAAATTGATTGTATATACTTTACCACAAAGCCCGCAAGAATACAAACCCCTGCCGCGCCAAACTTTATAATTGTCCTTTGCGGAAAAACAGACAAATTGCCAAGCGTTTTCGGGCATTGGTCATACTTTGATTTTTGAAGTATCACTTTTGCAAGTCAAATCAGGCTTACGGAATGCAAAAAAGCTCGTCCAGAATACCGGACGAGCCCTTTTGCACACGAAGCGGGACACTGCCTGTGCGGCGCATGGATCATAGCTGTGAAGGAGAACAGCCGGAGGAGGAGGATCCGCGCCCAGTACCCCAAAAAAACAAGAAGAAAAAGATTTCACACACAGCCTTGGGGCCTTGCCCTTGCTGTAACCATATTGTAACTCTTTTGAAACCATTTTGCAATAGGGTTTTGTAATTTTTCTGTAATTTATTTTGTTAACTTTTTATGTCCTGCACCGCCGGGCTGCTGCAAACATCAATTTCCTTTTTGTGCCCGGTATGGTATACTTATTTTGAATATGCTGCCACAGGCAGAAAAAAGGAGTTTAGGATACGGTATGAAAACAAAATTAGGTATTGTGGGCTGCGGTTTTCTGGGCAACATCGTGGCTGACGCGTGGAAGAAGGGCCTGCTGCCGGACTACGAGCTGGTGGGCGTGACCAGCCGCACCCGCGCCTCGGCCGAAAAGACCGCCGCCAATGTCGGCTGCGCCGTCTGTGAGGACGTGGACGCACTGCTGGCACTTGAGCCGGAGTACATCGTAGAGGCGGCCTCGGTGGAGTCGGTGCGCGCTATGGCCATCCCGGTGCTGAAGCGGGGCGTCAATCTGGTCATTCTGTCCATCGGTGCCTTTGCGGATCTGGATTTCTACGCACGGGTCAAGGCAGCCGCCGTGGAGGGCGGCGCCAAGGTGCATCTGGCCAGCGGTGCCATCGGCGGCTTTGACGTGCTGCAGACCGTCACCCTGATGGCACAGGCACAGGGTCTGCCGGAGACTGCCGGCATCGAGACCCATACCGGTGCAAAGGGCTTCCGCAACACCCCGGTGTGGGCAGAGCATCTTCTGACCGACACCGAAAAGACCACCGTGTTCACCGGCAACGCCAAGCAGGCCATTGCCACCTTCCCCCGCCGGGTGAACGTGGCTGTGGCTACCTCTCTGGCCACCACCGGCCCCGAGATCACCGGTGTGACCATGCACTCCGTGCCCGGCTGGGTGGGCGACGACCACTGCATCACTGCCGAGATCGAGGGCGTGAAGGCTGTGGTAGATATCTGCTCTTCCACCAGCGCCATTGCGGGCTGGAGCGCCGTCTCCCTGCTGCGCAATCTGGCCTCGCCCGTCTGCTTCTACTAATATAAGGAGGAGTCCGTCATGTTTGAAAAGCTTGTTGCCATTGAGCCTGTCAGCCTGATCCCCTCTGCCGAGGAGGAGCTGCACCGCTACGCCAAAGAGGTGGCGCTGTACCGGGACGTGCCTGCCAGCGACGACGAGATGGTGCGTCGCATCGGGGACGCCGATGCCGTGCTGCTGAGCTACACCTCCCGCATGGGCAAAAATGTGATCAAGCGCTGCCCGAATATCCGTTACATCGGCATGTGCTGCAGCCTGTACTCTGAGGAGAGCGCCAACGTGGATATTGCCTACGCACGCACCCGGGGCATCAAGGTGCTGGGCATCCGGGATTACGGCGACCGCGGCGTTGTGGAGTATGTTCTGCACGAGCTGACCGGCCTGCTGCACGGCTTTGGGATGCCCATGCTGCGGGACGAGCCGGTGGAGATCACCGGCCTGAAGGTGGGCATCGTGGGGCTGGGCGTTTCCGGCCGGATGATCGCCGATGCGCTGCAATTTATGGGCGCAGAGATCAGCTACTTTGCCCGCAGCGCAAAGCCGGATGCCGAGGCTGTCGGTATGACCTTTAAGCCGCTGGCTCAGCTGCTGGCTGAGAGCGAGGTGGTGTTCACCTGCCTGAACAAGAACGTGCTGCTGCTGGGCGAAAATGAGTTTACCCAGCTGGGCGCAGGCAAGGTGCTGTTCAACACTTCCATCGGCCCCGGCTTTGATTCCGCTGCGCTGGAAAAGTGGCTCGATCTGCCCGGCACCCGCTTCTTCTGCGACACCCGCGCCGCTGCAGGCCCCGTAGCCGAGGACTTCTTTTCCCGGGAAAACGTGCGCTGCGCCAATGTGTCCGCAGGCCGCACCAAGCAGGCCTTTGTGCTGCTGAGCAAAAAGGTGCTGGATAACATCCGCACCGCACTGGGCGAATAAGCGGTGCATTTTGCGCGGCCTGTTTTTCTTGCATCTTTTCCCCGATTGTGGTATGCTTTCTAGTATAAAAAGGGAGCCCGCGCAAAGCGGGCTGAGAGTGGGCTGTATTGCCCTGACCTGTGACCTGATTTGGATCATGCCAACGTAGGGAGATAGCGCTTTTATCTGCGGATATGTCTTTGCGGGCATATCCGCATCTTTGCTGTAAAGGAGCATTTTACCCATGAAAACTGCATTGACCATTGCCGGCAGTGATTCCAGCGGCGGCGCCGGAATTCAGGCCGATATCAAGACCATGACCGCCAACGGCGTGTTTGCCATGAGCGCCATTACCGCCCTGACGGCACAGAACACCACCGGTGTGACCGCCATTTTTGACACAACACCGCAGTTTCTGGCACAGCAGCTCGATGCCGTGTTCACCGACATCTACCCGGATGCGGTGAAGATCGGCATGGTATCCTCTGCCCCGCTCATCGACACCATCGCCGAGCGGCTGCATTTTTACGGCGCAAAGCACATCGTGGTGGACCCTGTGATGGTGGCCACCTCCGGCGCAAAGCTGCTGCAGGACGATGCTGTGCAGGCACTGACCGAAAAGCTGCTGCCACTGGCTGAGGTGCTTACCCCCAACATCCCGGAGGCTGAGATCCTGTCCGGCATGAGCATTGCAAACGCTGCCGACATGGAGGCCGCTGCCCGCACCATCAGCGAGCGCTACGGCTGCGCCGTGCTGTGCAAGGGCGGTCACCAGATCAACGATGCCGACGACCTGCTGTGGCAGGGCGGCACCGGCAAGTGGTTCAAGGGCAAGCGCATCGCAAACCCCAACACACACGGCACCGGCTGCACCCTGTCCAGCGCCATTGCTTCCAATCTGGCCAAGGGGTATGACCTTGACACCGCCGTAGAGCGCGCCAAGGCCTACATTTCCGGCTGTCTGTCTGCCATGCTGGACTTAGGGCACGGCTCCGGGCCCATGGATCATACCTTCAACCTGAAGGGAGATTTTGTCCGTGACTGACCTGCCCTTTGTTTCGGCGCTGGTACAGGCCGACCTGCCTGTGTGGGAGCAGTGTTTGCAGACCGAGTTTTTGCAAAAGATGGAAAACGGCATCCTGAGCGAGGACTGCTTTAAAAGCTACCTTGTGGAGGACAGCCTGTATCTGCGGGAGTACGCTAAGATCTTTGCTTGGGGCATGACCAAGGCCACCACCATGGCGGCTATGCGCACCTACTATTCCCTGCTGTCCTTCGTGCAGGAGAACGAGGACCTGACCCGGCTGCGGTATCTGGAACAGTACGGTCTGCGGGAAGCTGATATCCAGTCCCTGCCCCTGCGCCCGGAAAGCCGCGCCTATCTGGACTGCATGATCGACGCTGCCCGCACCGGCGAGGGGGAAGCTGAGTGCCTGATGGCCTGCCTGCCCTGTATGCTGAGTTACGGGTGGCTATTCCAGAAGCTTTTGCAGCGCTCCCCCGCCGTAAAGGACACCTACTACGGCGCACTGGTGCTGGACTACACCGGTCCCGGCTACGATGCCGCCTGCCGTGCATGGGCAGAGCGCGCCGAGGTGGCCTGCACCGGCCTTTCGCCGGAGCGTGCCGCCCGCTGCCGTGCGATCTTCCGCGCCTGCTCGGAGCACGAGCTGCGCTTCTGGGAGATGTGCGCCGCACCCCGGACGGATATTTAAGAATAAATATAGAGAACCCGGAAGGTCCACAGACCTTCCGGGTTCTCTTCTTGTAAAATCTTTATCGCAGCACCGAGAGTTCCTCGATGCCATAGCGCTGCATCAGGACGATGGCCGCCGGGGTGATCTCCTCGCCGCTGACCGCCACAGGGATGGCGGGCGGGCAGGACACCGTGGGCATAGCGCACACCCGCCCCAGTGCCTTGTGCACCGGGATGCGTACCTGTGCGCCCAGCACCGCCTGCCGGATGGTACAGCGCTGCACCGCCTGCTGCTGCAAGGCGGCAAACTCTCCTGCCCGGTTCTCGGGGCGGGGCAGCCCGGCAGGCACAGCAGCCAAAAGCTGTTCCAGCGTAGCTTGCAGGCGCGTGTAGTCCTGCGGCGGGTTTTCCGGGGTGAACATCAGCACCACATAGCGGGGGTCGGCATACTCGCACTCCAGCTGTGCGCGGCGCAAAGCATCTGCCAGCGCTGTGCCGGTGCAGCCAAGAGCGGCGGCGTCCAGCGTAAGCTTCATCGGCTCCTGCTGTGCCCCGGCAACTGCCAGCGGCACCGGACACTGCCGCGCCGCTGCGGCCTTGTTCAGGCTGCGGCGCAGACCTTCCAGCGCCGCGCAGCACTGCACCAGCCGCCGGGGATAGTCCCCTGCCAGCACCGCGTTGCAGGCATCCAGCGACTGCAAAATGAGGTAAGAGGGGCTGGTAGAGCCGAACAGTGCCAGCGCGCCCCGCACAGCCGCTTCGTCCTGCACAGGGGCATCGTGCGCCAGATGCAGATACGCACCGCCGGTGACCACCGGCAGGGTCTTGTGGGCAGAGTCGCAGCACATGGCCGCACCCTGCGCGATGGGGTGACAGTTCTGCGGCAAAAAGCGCAGATAGGCGCCGTGGGCGTTATCCACCAGCAAAGGCACGCCCTGCGCCCGGCAGACCGCCGCCAGCGCCGGGAGTTCCTGCACCCCGCCCAGATAATCCGGGCTGGTGACGTATACGCCAAAGGGGCTTATCCCCTGCTGTGCCAGCGCGTGCAAAGCCCCTGTCAGCGCTTCGGCTGTGACGGGGCAGCTGCACAGTGCACCCTCTGCCTGCGCAGACGGCCAAAGCCATCGGATGTCAAAATCCAGCAGCGCCGCCGCGTACAGCAGCGCCTTGTGGGCATTGCGGGCGGCCAGCAGCACCGGGCGCTTACCGCTTTGCGGTGCGCCTTGCAGCGCCAGAAACAGCATGGCACGGATGCACTGAGATGAGCCCTCAGTGCTGTAATAGCTGTGCGCCGTGCCAAACAGCCGGGTGGCGTTGGCTTCGCTTTCGGCAATAATGCCCTCCGGCGCGTAAAGCTCGTCCGCACCGCAGATCTCGGTGATATCCAGCGGCTCAAAGCCTAAAAGGCTCTGCCCCTTGTGGCCGGGCATATGCAGCCGGGCGGTGCCGGACTGTGCATAGCTGCGCACAAAATCCACGATGGGGGTGGTCATGCTCATTCGCAGGCTTCGCCATCGGCGCAGGCGTTGCAGGTAGAGCCCAGCTCAATAGGCACCTCGATGCCCTTGGCTGCCAGTTCCTGATTCTCGGCTACCTTGATCATGATAGCGCACTCCATGCGCTTTTTGAACAGCTCGCAGCCGTACTCGTACACGCCGGTAATGCTGCCGGTGGCGTGGTAGGAGTTGGCAGCGCAGCCGCCGGAGCAGTACAGCTTTGCCCAGCAGTCCTGACACTCCTTGCGGGCGTAGGCGTTGCAGTGCTTGAACTCATCCCGCACAGCGGTGTTGGTAACGCCCTTCCAGATATCGCCCAGCAGGTACTTGGGGTCACCCACGAACTGGTGGCAGGGGTACAGATCGCCCCAGGGGGTAACAGCCATGTACTCGGTGCCGGAGCCGCAGCCGGAGATGCGCTTATAGATGCAGGGGCCGCCGGTCAGGTCGATCATGTAGTGGTAGAAGGTAAAGCCTCTGCCCTCGCGGTCGCGCTTGATCATCTCCTTGGCAAGGATCTCGTACTGCTCCTTCAGGATGGGCAGATCGGCCTCGGTCAGGGCGCTGGGGTCGCTGGGGTCGCAGACCACCGGCTCCATGCTCAGCTCAGTAAAGCCGAGGTCTGCCATGTGGAAGATATCGTTGGTAAAGTCGGTGTTATAGTGGGTATAGGTGCCGCGCATATAGTAGTTCTTGTCGCCGCGCTTCTTGACGAACTCCTGGAACTTGGGCACGATGCGGTCGTAGCTGCCGTTGCCTGCGCAGTCCACGCGGAAACGGTCGTTGACCTCCTTGCGGCCGTCCAGACTCAGCACCACGTTGTGGCACTCCTTATTGCAGAAGTCGATGACGTCGTCATCAATGAGCACACCGTTGGTGGTCATGGTAAAGCGGAAGTTCTTGTTATGGATCTTTTCCTGCTCGCGGCAGTAGGCCACCAGCTTTTTGACCATATCAAAGTTCATCAGCGGCTCACCGCCAAAGAAGTCCACTTCCAGATTGCGGCGGGTGCCGCTGTTCTCGATGAGGAAGTCCATGGCGCGCTTGCCCACCTCAAAGCTCATCAGGGCGCGGTCGCCGTGGTAGCGCCCCTGCGAGGCAAAGCAGTAAGAGCAGCTCAGGTTGCAGCTATGGGCAACGTGCAGGCACAGAGCCTTTACCACGGTGTTGCGGTTCTTGAAGTCAAAAGCCATGTCCTTATAGACATCCGGGCTCCACAGCTTGCCGTTTTCCTTCAGGCTGGTCACGTCGTCGATGCACTGGCGCAGATCCTCCTCGGTCACGTCCGGGCGGCTGCCGTATTTTGCCAGCATGGCGGCAACGATCTCGTCTGCGGTATGCTCCGGGTACATGGCGATGACATCGTAGGCCACCTCGTCCACAACGTGCACCGAGCCGCTGCAGGTGTCCAGCACGATGTTATAACCGTTCAATTGATACTGATGTACCATTTTACACTCCATTCCAGATTACACAAAAAAATGCCGCCCGGCAAAGGCGGCATAGGGTTTGCAAAAATTACTTGTTGCTGTTCTCGCACTGCTGGTTAGCCACGCCGCAGGAGGTCTTGCAAGCGGACTGGCAGGAAGTCTGGCACTCGCCGCAGCCGCCGGTCTTCACGCTCTTGGTCAGGTCACGAGTAGCAATCGTCTTAATACGTTCCATAGTAGAAACCTCTCTAACTCTCAAAATTTCCTCATGCCGGGGGACTGCCCCACCATGCATTTATCTTGAACTAGGATAACACATCCGACGCCTTCTGTCAAGATTTTTGTTCCGATAAATCGCCCCGTCATATCTGCGGCTGATATTTCGTCAGCACGGTGTGCAGCCCCAGCTCCCGTGCACGGGCCAGTAAGTACCGGTAGCGGCACAGCAGTGCCTGCCGCTCATAAATGCGCTGCTCGATCAGGTCGGTGTCCACCTCCAGATCAAACATCATTTCGTTGCGCTTGAGGCAGAACAGGCATTCCTTCAGCTCCTCTTCCAGCTCCGGGTGGTAGCGCTCGTGTTCCGTGTCACGCGGGATGCGCGGCGACAGCAGGGTGTGGTCGTTTTGCATCGGTCGAAGTTGTTCCAGCATAGGCAGCATCCTCCTCTTTGTGCGTCTTTGCATTGTTCTGATTTCCAGTATATGCAAAGACCACGCAAAGGATGCCGGTTTGTGGGGTCAGGCAGGCAGCTGTTTTATGAATCGTTACAGTACCGCCACACACAGAAGCCGATCGCCCTGCTGTGCGATTCCAAACGAGATCAAGTCTCCCCGATGAACACCAAAATCAGAATCCGGTTCATTATCGGATTCTGCCATTTTCCACCAAAAAACAAAACCCCAGGAAAGCTACGTTTTTTCGTTTCTTTCCTGGGATTCTTAACAATTTTTCAATTACTCGAGCTCGGTAAGTCCGGATTCTCGTTAAACAAATTTGTTTAGTAAGGCTATTCTTGAATGTTCACTTTTTCATGAGATTGCTGTGCTAGATGTGGCTTGCTGATTTTTTAGTATCAGGATAGTATCACATAGCCAGCGGAATCTCTGTGAGTATTATAAACGATTTCTTATATGTTTTCAAGCTTTTAGCTTTATTAACTTCTGTCTTCCAAATGACTTATCAACAAATCAAATTCTACATCCGGCATCGAAATATACATTCGTGGTATGCACTGCTTTTGAAACAGCATAATTCTTTTAACAGACAATCCACACACCTTTATCACTTTCAAATGTCTTTTTCTCTGGACCATCTTATCGCTTGGCTCTTTAAAATGCATCTGTATAAATAGCATTTCGTATTTCGAATATAGTTCAAATGCATACTCTAGCGGTGTGACAAGAAGTAAATAGACAATTGGAATAAAGAAACTCACTAATGTATTTATCACATTAAGTTCTCGATATTCCAGAATTCCCACTCTCACTGTTTGAAGTATCACACATAGTCCAGCAAAGGCTATCACATCCTGCAATAGCTTATGTACTGCTATTGCATCACATTTATGTTCTGCAACTGTATCGAACAACACAATAACTGTTGTTATCGGAATTATTATCAATTCAACCCAAAAACTAAATGTAAAAGTACTTAATAAAAGTTCTGTAACCATCGTAAATCTAATATTGTCTTTCAGAACTTTAAGTATATACTTTTCATCAGCCTCACCGGCAACTGCATTTATGCAAATAGTCAGTCCCGAAAAAAACGTCCAAATAATAATATCTTTTAAATATATACTTTCCCATATTGGCAATCTTGAAAACAAGAATGTAATTATCCCGATATACAAGAAATATATTTCCCACAGCATCCTTATCTTCCGGCCGAAGAAACATTTCAGAACTTCTATAAAACTCTTCCTTGCCTTTTTATTAGTGACTATCGCCATTCCTACGGCTACCAATATTATTCCTGTCCAAAAGGCCGTTGCCAATTCTCTGGTTGAAAAAATATCCATTTTTCTCTACTCACCATTATCGATGTTACCGTTATAGTACTATCCTCTATACCATTTAGTCATGTTTTCCCTCCTCAAATGAACTTCCACCAATCCCAAAGAACTTGTCAAACAAGCTCTTTAACTTATCGATCACGCCCTGCTTCTTCTGCGCACGGCCACCGCCGCCAAAGCGGGAAACAGGCGGCATCAGCTTATCAATGTCAGTGCCCACGGTCTTGATCTCACCGTCACGGAACGCATTGGCCAGATACTTGCGTGTCTCCGGCTCCTTCAGCTTTTCCTCTTGGATGATCTTTGCAAGCTCTTTCTCCCGCTGTTCGGACACATAGGTGTTCCACTCTGCCATCACATCATCCACATCGTTGACCCCTGCAATAAAGGTTTCAATCAGCTGCTTTTTGCTACGCAGTTCCGGGCTGGCATCAATCGCCTTGCGAATCGTGATGAGCACCTCTTTGTCATCGCAATGGGTGTCATGGTACTTTTTGACCAGCATCAGAATGTAGTCAATGTTAATTTCGACCTGCCGAATCAGCTCCACCTCGAACACCACATCATCCGTGATATCTTCTTTGGTTTCATCGTGCTTCTTGTTACGCCATTCATCCCGCAAATCCTGATAGCGGCCCAAATAGTCCTGTAAATCTCGTTCAGAGATCATCTCGTTGCCCTTGAAATCATCAAAGGAGGACAGCAGGTTCCGCATCCGCAGCAGTGCACCAAACAGCACGATAAAGTCTTTCTGGTTCTGCTCCCCGATGATTTGCGGCTCTGTCAGCGGGAACTTCTGCGTCAGGTCATCGATCATGTCTGCGTAGCCCTGATGATATTTTCCCTGCTCATCCGTATAGCCATGGTAATAGTCCGCATATTTGCGTAGCAGGACAATGCCGCCTGCATTTTTATCTCCAAACAGCGAAATAGCCGCATCCACCCGCTTCTGCAGATTGCGGAAGCAGACGATATTGCCAAAGGTCTTGATGCTGTTCAAGATACGGTTCGTCCGGCTGAACGCCTGAATCAGACCGTGCATCTTCAGGTTTTTGTCCACCCAAAGGGTGTTCAGGGTCGTGGCATCGAAGCCCGTCAGGAACATATTGACCACGATCAGCAGGTCAAGCTCTTTATTCTTCATGCGGAGCGATACATCTTTATAGTAATTCTGGAACCGTTCGCCATCGGTCGAGTAGTTCGTGTGGAACATCTCGTTGTAATCCTGAATGGCTGCGTCCAGAAAATCCCGGCTGCTCTGGTCAAGGTTGGAGGTATCTTCCGGGTTTTCCTCGTCCAGAATGCCATCCGTTTCCGCTTCATTGGCTCCATAGCTGTAAATGGTGGCAATGCGCAGCCGCTTGGTCGGGTCTGCCGCCATCTGTTTTTTGAACTCCTGATAATACAGCTTTGCCATCGGCACAGAAGCCACGCAGAAAATCGAATTAAATCCGCTGACGCGCTGTTTTTGCTTGATTCCCTCCACCGTACCACGCTGGGCAGAGGCCACCTCTGCCACATTCGTCAGCAGATTAAACTCATACGATTTGTCTCCCCGATAGGTTTTCTGGTCAAAGTGGTTGAGGATGTACTTTGTCACCAGCGAGATGCGCTTGGGAGCCATGAACGCCTTTTCCCGGTCGATATCCCAAACCTGCTTGTCGTCCATGTCCGGTTCTGCGTCCATCGTCTTGATGTAATCTACACGGAACGGCAGCACATTCTTGTCGTTGATGGCATCCACGATGGTGTAGGTGTGCAGTTGGTCACCGAACGTCTGTGCTGTGGTGAAGTAACGCGGATCAGTAGAGCTTCCCGCGTTGACTGCAAAAATCGGTGTTCCGGTAAATCCAAACAGATGGTATTTTTTGAAGTTGTGAACAATAGCCTTGTGCATATCACCGAACTGGCTGCGGTGGCACTCGTCAAAGATGATCACAACGTGCTTCTGGTAAACTTCATGTCCCGGATTTTTCTTGATGAAGGTCGCCAACTTCTGGATGGTGGTAATGATGATATGCGCTTCCGGGTTTTCCAACTGGCGTTTCAGAATCGTGGTGCTGGTGTTAGAGTTTGCTGCGCCCTTCTCGAAGCGGTCATACTCCTTCATAGTCTGGTAGTCCAAGTCCTTGCGGTCTACCACAAACAGCACCTTGTTGATGTAGGGCAACTGCGATGCCAGCCGTGCCGTTTTGAAAGAGGTCAGCGTCTTGCCGGAGCCAGTGGTGTGCCAGATGTAGCCGCCGCCCTCGATGCTGCCATACTTTTTGTAGTTGTTGGCGATCTCGATGCGGTTCAATATCCGCTCGGTCGCCGTGATCTGGTACGGGCGCATCACCATCAGCATCTTTTCTGAGGTAAAGATGCAGTACCGGGTCAGTACGCTCAGGATCGTGTGCTTTGCAAAGAATGTCCGGGTAAAGTCGATCAGATCCGTCAGCACGCGGTTGTTCGCATCAGCCCAGTAGGAGGTAAATTCAAAGCTGTTGCTGGTCTTTTCCTTCTTGATCTTGCCGTGTTTGGCGTCCTTGATGGCATTGTAGCGGGTGCTGTTGGAGTAGTACTTGGTATTTGTGCCATTGGAGATCACAAAAATCTGCACATACTCGTACAAGCCGCAGCCCGCCCAGAACGAATCACGCTGGTAGCGGTTGATCTGGTTGAATGCCTCCCGGATGGCCACCCCGCGCCGCTTCAGTTCCACATGAACCAACGGAAAGCCGTTGACCAGAATCGTCACATCGTAGCGATTATCATGCCGTGCGCCGTCTGCTTGTT
>ERZ773147.1455-NODE-1455-length-24706-cov-3.602653_pt1 | contig 24706 bp, 15 predicted proteins | sample MGYA00580851_ERZ773147 | MGnify/ENA primary metagenome ERZ773147 (study PRJEB29015, sample SAMEA2737818) | human gut metagenome | biome: human gut; feature: human-associated habitat; material: faeces | place: China | collected 2012 ... | reverse complement strand
CACCTCGGCGTGGCCCAGCAGGGCCTCAAAGGCGGCATCCGGCACATTTTTGATGTCAGCGGTGCGGTAGCACTGCACAGCCTTGCCAGCATAGGGATCCGGGGCACCAGTGCCCTGCACGGACACCTCGGCGCGCAGGCGGATGTCCTGTACGCTGGCACCCACCAGCAGCTGGTAGCTGCCGCCCTCGGTCTCCCAGCGGTCCGTTTTCACGTTCCAGTAGCGGAAGGCCTTGTCGTCCAGCGGAATGGTCACGGTCTTGCACTCGCCCGCCTGCAGGAACACCTTGGCAAAGCCCTTCAGCTCCTTCTCCGGGCGGAACACGGCTGCATCGGCCTTGGCCACATACAGCTGTGCGATCTCAGCACCGGCGCGGCTGCCGGTGTTGGTGATGGTAAAGGTGACCTTGTCCGCGTCCGCTTTCAGGTCGGAGTAGGCAAAGGTGGTGTAGCTCAGGCCGTAGCCGAAGGGATAGCGCACCGGCACATGGGCCGTTTCGTAGTAGCGGTAGCCGATGTACAGGCCCTCGCGGTACTCCACGTTCCGGCCCTCGCCGCCGAAGTTCGCCTTGGCGGGGGTGTCGTCGTGAGCCTGCGCCCAGGTCTGGGACAGCTTGCCGCAGGGGCAGAGCTTGCCGGTGAGGATGTCTGCGGCTGCGCCGGCGCCTGCCTGTCCGCCCAGTGCGCCGTAGACCAGCGCCCTGCACTGGCCGACCCACGGCGTCTCCACCGGCGCACCGGCGCTCAGCAGAACGACGACGTTCGGGTTGACGGCAGCCACAGCGGCCAGAAGCTGCTGCTGATTCTCGGCCAGCTTCATGTCAGAGCGGTCAAGGCCTTCGCTCTCCCGCAGCTCATCGAGGCCGAGGCAGAGCAGAACGGTGTCGGCCTTCTTTGCGAGGGCCACAGCCTCTTCCAGCTTCTCGGCGTCCGCTGCACCCTGACGCTCGAAACCGGAGGCATAGCCCACGAAGGTGATGCCGCTGTCGTCGGCCTTGATGCTGTCCAGCAGGGTATCCACCTGCAGGGCGTTGACGGCGCTGGAGCCTGCGCCCTGATAGCGGGGCGTCTCGGCAAAGTCGCCGATGACGGCCAGCTTCTCATTGGGCTTGAGCGGCAGGATGCCGCCCTCGTTCCTGAGCAGGACGATGCTCTCTGCGGCCGCGCGGCGGGCAAGCTTATGGTGCGCGGCAGCGTCGAAGGTGCGGGGCGCTCTTTCCACCGCAGCGTGGGTGGAGAGCACCAGTTCCAGCATCTCGTCGAGGCGGGCGTCCACGTCGGCCTCGGAAATTTTGCCGTCCTGTACGGCCTTCATCAGCTCCCGGATGGAGTCGCCGCCGGGGCAGGGCATTTCGAGGGTGGAGCCGTTCTTCACGCCGAGGGCGTGGTCATTGGAGCCGCCCCAGTCGGTGACGACGGCCCCGTCGAAGCCCCAGTCCTTCCGCAGAATGTCCTGCAGCAGGTGGGCATTCTCGTTGGCGTAGGTGCCGTTGATGAGGTTGTAGGAGGTCATGATGGTCTTAGGCTTTGCCTCTTTCACCACGATCTCGAAGCCGGTCAGATACAGCTCCCGCAGGGTGCGCTCATCGAGCACCGAGTCGCTGGCCATGCGGCGCAGCTCCTGACTGTTGACCGCAAAGTGTTTGGGGCAGGCAGAGATGCCGTTTTTCTGGATGCCGCGCACATAGGCGGCGGCCATCCTGCCCGCGAGGATGGGATCTTCCGAGAAATACTCGAAGTCACGGCCGCAGAGGGGGCTGCGCTGGATATTCAGGCCGGGACCGAGCAGGACAGCCACTTCCTGTGCGGCGGCTTCCTCGCCCAGTGCCTCGCCCACGGCTTCGCCCAGCTTCTCATCCCAGCTGCACGCAGTGGCGGAAGAGGTCGGAAAGCAGGTTGCCGGAACGCTGGGGTTGAGGCCCAGATGGTCGGCGGCACCGGCCTGCTTGCGGACACCGTTGGGGCCGTCCGAAAGGGTGATGGCCGGGATGCCCTTGCCCGGCAGAGCACGGGTGGTAAAGACCGTCTCGCCCGAGAGCAGAGCGCATTTTTGTTCTAAGTTCAGTTTCTGGATGATGTCGGTATGCTTCATCGCATTTTCCTCATTTTATCCTGAGCAGGGCAAAGGCCCGCTGTCTGGTGCAGCGGGCCTTTGCCGTTGGTTCAGTTCAGGTGCTGCATGGAGAGAGGGTCCGGTTTAGACTTCTTCCTCTTCTTCCTTGCGCTTCTTGTAGTTCTTGATGGCGGTGTACTCCAAGCCAACGATGAGCAGCGCGACCACGACGTCAGCGCCGATCATGATGACCTTCCACTTTGCCATGCCGGGGTTCAGGTTCTCAGCCTCATAAGCGCGGCTGTTGACCACGGTGTAGAGGATGTTCTTGGCAGAGGTGCGCATTGCCTGCTTGCTGCTGTTGGTCAGAACGGTCACATTGTTGTAATCGTTGCCGGTGGTGCAGAGCATCAGGTCGCCGCCGTTGCGGACAGCCTGATCGGCGGTCATGTAGCCGTAGACACCGAAGTAGTCGGTCTCGACGAAGCCGAGGAAGCCCCACTCGCCGCGCAGGACGTTCTGCAGCAGCTCAGAGCAGCCGCCAGCCCAGCGATTGCCGATGTAGTTGAAGGAAGACATGACAGCGTGGCAGTCAGCATCCTTGACCGACATTTCGAAGGGCTTGAGGTAGATCTCGCGGATAGCCTGCTCGTTGGACCAGGTAGCCGCCATGCAGTTACGGTTGCCTTCCTGATCGTTCAGGGCGAAGTGCTTCATGAAGGAGTACACGCCCTTCTCCTTGGCGCCTGCGATCTCGTTGGATGCCATGACGCCGGAGAGCAGGGAATCCTCGGAGAAGTACTCGAAAGTACGGCCGGAGAATGCGTTGCGGTGGATGTTCATAGCCGGAGCGTACCAACCAGCAACATGCATGTCGTGAGCCATATCGCCGATCATCTCGCCGAACTGCTTGGCCAGATCCTTGTTCCAAGTGCAAGCGAATGCGGTGGAAGCCGGGAAGCCGATGGAGCCAACACCAGTGAAGTTGTTGTTCAACGAGGCCGGGCCGTCAGCGTCGGTGAGCTGGATCTTGCCGACGGAGGAGACGGCCGGAGTGCCGTAGCCGCCGTTGGCAATGAGGTTGTCCATATCGTCGAAGGTCAGCTCGTCAAGCAGCTTCTCCCAATCAGCATCGTCGTAATCCTTGCCGTACATGTCGGCCAGGCGGAGGCCATTCTTGGCACCGGTGGTCGGCATCTCGTCGGAATCGTCGTTGAACTGAGACGGATCGTAGTTGGTGTTGTTGTAGAAGGTTTCCTTTGCCTTATCAGACATTTCGAAGTTGGTCGGAGCGGCGGTGGCTTCCTTGTAGTTTGCGAAATGTCCTGCACGGCTCAGGTAGGTCACATCGCCTGCAGCGTCATCGAACTGGTTGGTGGCCACGGTCTGGTCGCCATTGTGGGTGTTCGAATCGGAGTCGTAGGTGATGGTGTCGTCCACGGTGATCTTCTTGGAGCCGATCACAGTGTGGGAGTCGGAGTTGATGGAGATGTTGTAATCGCCCTTTTCGAGCACGTATGCCTTGGCATTCTTGTAATCATAGGAAGCCATGTCATCGTCCTCGAATTCGACGGTCACGTCCTCGGAAGCGCCCGGCTCAAGCTTCTCGGTCTTCTCGAAGCCAACCAGGTTGGCACTGGCCTTTTCGATGCCACCTTCGGTGTACGGCGGGTTGTAGTAGACCTCAACGACATCCTTGCCAGCGGTGTCGCCGGTGTTGGTGACGGTCACATCAACGGTGACCTTGCCATCCTTGTACGTCACATCGTTGAGCTTCTGCTCGAAGGTGGTGTAGCTCAGACCGTAACCGAACGGGAATGCAACCATGGAATCGTAATCGATGGCACCTTCGGCCGCTGCGGTCTCATAGAACTTGTAGCCCACATAGATGCCTTCGGAGTAGTTCACAAAGCCCGGGATGGCGGTGACTTCGTCACCAGTGAAGCCCGTGTACTTGGCGGCCTTGTCTTCCATGTTGGTGTATTCGAACTTGCCGAAGTTGTTGTAAGACACCGACTGGGTGAGATCCTTCAGGAAGGTGTCGGAAGTCTTGCCGGACGGGTTGGTATCGCCGGCAAGCACGTCACCGAGTGCGGAGAAGCCGGTCTGGCCTGCAGGCGGGCACCACACGACGGATTTGATCTGCGGATAGTCGTTCAGGAAGTCGAACTGGAAGGTGTTGGCGCCGTTGTAGACGAGCGTGACCTTGTTGAAGTTCTTGGTGACCAGGTCGAGCATATCGCGCTCGGTCTGGCTCAGCTGCAGGAAGCTTTCGCCGTCCTTGAAGTCCTCGTAATCCTTGGAGTTGTTCTCATAGGTGATGCCTTCGGCCTTCATGTTCATCGGAAGGTCAGCGCCCTCGCCACCGACGCGGGTGAGCACTACAACAGCCTCATCGGAGAAGCTCTTGGCATCGGAGATCAGGGAATCGGAATACTGGTCGGCCGGAACCTCAGGCAGGGTCCAATCCTGTGCCCACATGCCAACAACTGGGCGATCTGCACGGTAATCGGTGTACAGCTTGGTCAGGTCGGCGTTGGTCTCGATGCCGGCTTCCTTCATGCCATCAAGCAGGGAAACGGTGTCATACTGGTCGGACATGGAGCCGGAGCCGGTGCCGCCGTATACCGGGTTGGTGGAGCCCCAACCGAACACGTTGACCTTCTTGTTAGCCAGCGGCAGGTTGGAATCATCGTTCTTCAGCATGGTGATGGCTTCCGACTGCACTTCCTTGGCCAGCTCGTTGGCCTTGGAAACAGTGGTGTCAGACAGCATGTACTTGGTGATGGTCGCGTTGTTGAGCAGCGTCGACAGCGGACCGGACAGCATCATGGAAACCGCGACGACAATGCCGACCAAAGCCACAAGCCAAGACTCGGAGTGGATGATCTTACGGGTCGCCACTTCCTTCACCGTCTTCTTGTTGACGGCAAAAGTAATGATCAGCGCGAGCACAAATAGCACGCCAATCGCAATCAGGTACGGCGTCAACGAACCGATAACGTTCATGACGTCAGCCATGTTGATTTGCAGCATGGTCTGCCTCCTCCTTGATTCTCATAACCAAACGACATGCAGGCTCCGATTTCCTCATCGAAACCAGAAATCATGCAACGCTGCCCCGCGTCACGCAATTTCCAGAAGTGAAGACACTTCTTCATGTCGATGTTTCGATTTCACCAAAATCCGCGAAAAAAGCACCCTGATTTTTCCCAGCCTGTCGTTTCGCGTGCATAATCTGCATACCACCTGCGCACGTAAAACTACCATTCGTGCACATATAATCCCGTTGCGCGCATGCATCTGGCACAATGTGCGCTCATCCGCAGATTGTTGCAACATCCTTGCCTTGATTGCGGAAATCATCGATCTTCATTGCGCTTCCAACTCCATAATCGCAATTCCTGCGATATTTTCGGCACACTACAGCGAGCTGTTCCAGCGGCAACTTACGTAAGGCAAGTACCATGGGTGCCATGAGCGACTTAAGCGCATTGAATCTGGAGGCAGGCAGCCTCGTTGGCGGATACACGTTGATTTCCCGGCTTGGTTCGGGTGCCATGGGATCGGTATGGCGGGTGCGAGATGACGGCGGCCATCAGTATGCGATGAAGATATTGCGTGATTCCCTTGCCGAGGAAGATGCGTCCAGCGAACGCTCCCGCGACCAGCTGACTGCACGCGAGCGCCTGCGCAGGGAGGCGATGGCACTGCAGAAAGTGCGTCATCCCGGCGTGTGCGGCATTGTGGATATGGAATTGGATGATGCGCTGGCTTTTATCGTAACCGAGCTGATCGAAGGCAAGAATTTGCGTGAGGACGTGCGCACCAACGGCCGGTATGTGGGCGATGATCTGGAGCGGTTGGGACGCAAGCTGATCGAGGCGGTGAAGGCCGTGCATGCGGCCGGGATTGTGCATCGCGATATCAAACCGACGAATGTGATGGTTTCGAATACCGGACCGGTATTGGTGGATTTCGGCATTGCCATGGGCGAGGGCGAAAGCCATGTGACTCGTACCGGATTGGTGATGGGCACGCCTGGATTCATCGCTCCGGAAATCATCGACGGTGCCGAATCCGATGAGATGAGCGATTGGTGGTCGGTGGCGAGCGTGCTGGCGTTTGCCGCCACTGGCGAGCCGGTGTTCGGCACGAAACCGATGATGGCGGTATTGGAGCGTGCTGCCGCGGGAAGCGCGAATTTGGCGGGATTGCCGGCTGGGACCATGGCCGCGTTCCGTTCGGCGTTGGATCCGGATCGTACGAAACGTTGCACTCCAGACGAGTTGTTGCAGGCGATTGCGTTGGATGCGTTGAATCCGCAAGCTTGGATTTCGGGGAATACTTCGGATGCCGCCGATAGTGCCGGGTCGGAGGCGATGCTCCCTTTTGATGGATCGCCCGACAATCCACGAATGCTTTGGCGGGCGTTAGACCATGTGACGGGAGAAGACGCCATCGGCACGCGCACCTTGCCGCAATTCGTTGAGGCCACGCAGGCAATCGGCGCAACCGTTATTGCTGACATAACCGATACCGTTATTGCCGATGCGCCCGATGCCGGCACCTCGGTCATGGATATCAACGCGCATACCGCAACCATTCCTCTTGGCACCGGCACGCGCGTGCTGCCTGTCAATAGTGGGGATACCAGTGTGCTGCCGCAAGATACACCGCAATCCACGCGGGTGATGCCGGTCCAGGACGCTTGGAATCCCGCTCAAGAGGCCGCACAGATCGACCCGGCCATCAAACCTGCATTGCAGCGCATCGCCAACCAGCGGCCTCCTGCCGTAATACCGAACGCATCGGTTGAGATGGCGCAAAGTGCGCAGCCACAAGACATGCAAACATCTGCCGTGCCAACCGCACCGGTCGCTCCGGCCGCGCCGCTCAACCCGAATGTGCCGCAGAGTGTACTGCAGCCGCCGAATCCGGCCGACGTGCAACGCGGCGAACTGCTAGGCAGAGGCGTGCCCCTCTGCGTGCTGATGGCGATTCCTGTGGCCGTATGCGGCCTGTTCTCGCCATGGATCGCCCTGATCGCGGGCGCGCTGCTGGCCTGGTTGCTCGCCACCATTGGATTCAATATGGAGGCGCAGCTGGAACGCGAAGGCCGCCGTGGGGGCAGCCGCAGGGCTTCCGACTGGTTCGCCCGCGCCGCCACGCTGCCTTGGCATGTGCTCAAGGGGCTGGGTTATGCGGTGCCACGCGCACTGATCATGGCGGTCATCGCCGCATTAGGATTGACGATTGCCACAGTCACGCTGCAACTGCCGTTTGCCATGGTTGATACGTCGATATTCGGATTCACGATTCCGCTGCCGACCTGGATTGAAGGGCCGGTTTCGCAAAGCGGCGTCGCCCAGGCCGGTTGCTGCGCCATCGGCTGGCTGGTATGCGCCCTCGCTCCGGGAGCATTGGTGCTGCGATTGGGTGCCGGCGCATTGCGCGGCCGCCCGAAATCCGGCACCACTGCCGAATCGTACGATATGTAGTGACGCCATCTCACGAAATACGCAGCGAAAATCAAAAATCGGCAAACGTTTGCAATCATCAGAAAAACATCAGATAATCGCACGTAGTATGGCAACGTGAGCTTTTACGAAATACTTCATTCAGCAATAGCGTGTCCACACTACTATGGTGCACAGCATCGTGATGTGAACATCGAAAGGAATGTGGATGGCCCAGAACAGTAAGGATGCGCAGAAGCGCGCCAGCCGCGCCGAGCGTAGGGCCGCTGAGGCCGCGGAGATGAAGGCTCGCGCCGAACAGATGGAGAAGGAGCGCAAGCAGCAGACCCTCATCGGCGCCATCGTGATGGCGGTGCTGGTGATCCTGGTGGCGATCGGCGCGTTCACCGTGTATCACAACATGCACAAGAACACCGAAACGCAGGCTTCCACCCAGACCGTGGAAGAAGCGTACGACAAGCTGCAGCAAGTCGACAACACCCCTAAGCTCGTCGATAAGAAGGGCGGATTGCTGATTTCGAAGGATGGCTACGGCAAGTCCGTCGAAGGCGCACCGACTGTTGCGATCTACATGGATTTCCTGTGCCCGGGCTGCGGCAATCTGCATCGTCAGCTTGATGAGGATCTGCAGAAGATGGTCGACGCGGGTCAGATCAATCTTGATTTGCATTTCATGGCGTTTATGGACAAGTGGTCCACCGACGATTATTCAAGCCGCGCAGCGAATGCCGCGATCTATCTGGCCGAGCATGACAGCGATCCGAGCCATCTGATCACCTTCCTCGAAAAAATGTCCGCCGAGGATTTCCAGCCTGAGAAAAGCTCGAATTACAAGTCCGTCAGCGACGATCAGATCAAGGAACAGATGATCGCCTCGGGAGTTTCCGAGGATGTGGCGGACAAGGCGTTCGGCCGCGACTACCAGGATTGGCTTGACGCCATCGACACCTATACGCCGAAGCGCTCCGAACTGTGGAACACGTCCGGAACCTACAAAGACAGCATGACCACCCCAACGGTGACCATCAACGGCAAGTTCTGGGATATGAACCAGTTGAGCACTGCGCAGGAGACCATTGAGGAAGGCCTGCTGGAGGCCATCGGAATCAAGTCCGACGACATCGGCAAGGAAGGCGTGATGCCCTCCATCGGCTCCGACAAGGATCCGATCTCCAACACCACTGGCGAGTGATCAGCCCTACGCAATCCTCATAATCGAAAAAATATACCCCCCTACTCGCCAGCGTGCCAGCCAAAGCGCAGTTCCAAGTTGACGGCATCGGGCACGCTGGTTATGCTATTCAATCGTTGCCGTTTTTATGCATTATGCTAGAAAGCGGCACAAGCCTCCTTAGCTCAGATGGCCAGAGCGGCCGCCTTGTAAGCGGCAGGTCGTCGGTTCGATCCCGACAGGAGGCTCGAAACCCGTTTTGACGGGCTTTGACCTCTTACCATGGGTAAGTGATCCAGAAGCCTTCCCCCAACTTATGGCTTCTGGCGACCGGACGAGGCTTCCCCCCAACCTGCCTCGTCCGGGCAGGGGGCAGGACATCCCCTTCTCTCCTGCCCCCTTTTTTCTTTACTCCTTTTCCTCGAAAATGTGGCGGTATAGATAAAACCAGCGGAAACCATGCCATTCGTCCCGATCTGACCGTTACAATGACGGCGATGTAGGCAGTCGCTGGAAAGAGGACGTATGACAAGAAGGTGGACCCCCCGGAGATTCGTGACGCTTCGGCGTGTTCGAGTGACGGCATGCGTGGTCTCGTTGACGCTCGCCTCGACGCTCGCATTCGGCGTAGGCGCGCGCAAAACCGTGGCTCTGACCATCGATGGCGAAACCACCACCGTAACCACATACGCGATGAGCGTCGACCGTCTGCTGCAGGAACGCGGCGTGAAGGTCAAAACGCATGATCTCGTGGAATCCACCAGCCCCACCAGCATGCTGAGCAACCATGACGTGGTGACGGTACGAAGCGCCTACCAGACCACCATCACCATCAACGGGCAGGAAGTGCCCTTCTGGACAGTGGCGACCAGCGCCGAACAGCTGATCGGATTCTTCGAACAAAACGAAGCAGACGCGGCAAAAGTCACCGTCAATATCGACAACGCGTACAACAAACTCACCGGCGGACTGATCATCAACCAAAACGGGCCGGTCACCGTCATCGCAGACGGGCAAAGCTCCGAATCGCCGAATGGCAAACTGCCGGCGGCCTCCATTCTTGACTCCAAAGGCATCACGCTGAACAAGGAGGATCGCGTCAGCGTCGAAAAAGACAACGGCGAAACGATCCTGCGCGTCCGCCGCGTGACGCACGGCGAGGAAACACGCACGAAAGCGGTGCCTTTCGGCACGCAAACCATCGTCGATCCCAGCCTGCAGCCCGGCGAAGTCGTAGTCAGGCAGGAAGGCGAGGACGGCGAAATCCAGCAAACGTACGACGTCACGTATGTGGACGGCGAGAAGGAAAGCGAGACGCTGACCAACGAAACGACCACGAAAATCGCCCTCGATCAGATTATCGCAGTAGGACCGGCAGCATCTTCCGACGATTCGGGATCGGATGACGGATCCGGCAATTCCGGAGATACCGGCAATTCCGATAATTCCGGAAAGAACGACAATTCGAACAAGAACAACAATTCCGATAATTCCGACAAGAAAGACGATTCGAACAGTAATTCCGGCAATACGGATAATTCAGACGACAACAAGAAGGACGATTCCGGATCGAAAACGGACCCGGATCCGACGCCAACTCCAGACCCGACCCCCACGCCAACTCCTGACCCGACCCCCACGCCGGATCCGACGCCCACCCCGACACCGCAACCTTCCGATCCTTCGGCAGGATGCCGCCTCTATCACCCCTCCCCCGCGCAGGCACAAGCCTACGCGGCCGGAGCCGCGGCGCAATATGGCTGGACCGGGCAAAACTGGACCGATCTGGTGAAACTGTGGACGCGTGAATCGAGCTGGCTGTGGTATGCGGAAAACGCATCTTCCGGAGCCTACGGCATCCCGCAGTCGCTTCCTGGCAGCAAAATGGCGGCATTCGGCGCAAACTGGCGTGACGATGCGGCCGTGCAGATCGACTGGGGCCTGAGCTACATCGCGCAACGCTACGGCAGCCCGTCGAAGGCATGGGAGCATTCCGAGCAGGTCGGATGGTATTAAACAACGCCGATCGCAACAATACGCAAACGCAACAGCGCACACTTTTCATACCAGTTGAACGGATAATGAGGTAATGACAGAACACGCGAACGAAACCAACGCAACCGACGAAACCGCGCAAGGCCGCCTGTTGGGGGCTGCCGACATTCGGCGTATCGCGGCCGAGGCCGGTATCAGCCCGACGAAAAAATTCGGGCAGAATTTCGTAATCGACCCGGGCACGGTTCGTCGTATCGTGCGCGAGGCAGGTGTGACCGCCGACGATCATGTGCTGGAAGTCGGACCTGGACTCGGTTCACTGACATTTGCGATTTTGGAAACCGGCGCCACGATGACCGCCGTGGAGATCGACCCGCCCGTTGCGGAACGGCTGCCCGGCACCATCGCCGAATTCATGCCGGATGCGGTGGATCGTTTCCGCGTGGTCAATCGCGATGCGTTGACCGTGACGCCGGAAAATCTGCCTGATTTCCAAAATGATGATTCGTTTACACTGGTCGCCAATCTGCCATACAACGTGGCCACGCCGATTCTGCTGACCTTGCTGGAACGTTTCGACAATCTCGGCACGTTCCTCGTGATGGTGCAGAAGGAAGTCGCGGACCGACTGAGTGAAAAGCCCGGTTCAAAGATCTACGGCACTCCAAGCGTGAAGCTCGCTTGGTATGGTACCGCGGAACGTGTGGGCATTATCGGGCGCAATGTGTTCTGGCCGGCACCGAATGTGGATTCCGCGCTGGTGCTGTTCAAACGATATGAGGGCGGGCACACGCCTTCGGCCAACAATCCCGACGGTTCCGTAGTGGACCGCGAAAACGTGTTCCGTCTTATCGACGCCGCATTCGGCCAGAGGCGCAAAACCCTGCATGCCGCGTTGAAGAAGATCGTGCCCTCCGAAGCGTTCGAGCAGGCGGGCATCGATCCGACGCGCCGTGGCGAAACGCTTGCCATCGACGAATTCGTGGCATTGGCACGAGCCGTGGGCGAGGTGTCGGAAGCATGAGCGACACCAACACCGCAATCAACACGGTCAGCGTGGACTGCCCGGCGAAAACGAATCTGACCCTGCACGTAGGCAGGCCACGCAGCGAATGGGGTGGCCGACACGAGCTCGACACCATCTACTGCGCCGTCGGCGTGTACGACACCGTCACCACCAGTCGCAAAAAGCCCGGATCCGGTTTCTCCCTGAATCTTGAAGGTGCCTATCTTGGCGATCTGGCCTCCTCCGGCAGCGACATGCGACGCAACCATGCCGTGCTCGCCCTGTTCGCCATGGCCGAAGCGAGCGGCCATGAACCGGATGTGGCGTTGAACATCGAAAAACGCATTCCCGTTGGCGCGGGCATGGCAGGAGGTTCCGCGGATGCGGCCGCCACGATTCTGGCATTGAACACGCTATGGAATCTTGATTGGTCCATCGAACGGTTGCAACAGGTTGCCGCCACATTGGGCGCGGATATGCCGTTCTGCCTGACCGGAGGCTATGCGCGAGGCACCGGCTTCGGCGAGCAGATCGAACAACTCAGCGAAAACAGCGACGCCGTGCTGGAACTGACGGATCAGGGCTTTGCAGGCCGTCTGCTGGTCGGCGCGTATCAGGCGGAACTGCGCACGCCGGAAGTGTATGCCATGTTCGACCAAATCGGCGCCGGCGCAACCGACAACAATCATCTGCAACAGGCGTCGATCTCACTGCATCCACGCAGCGGACAGGCGATCGACGAAGCGTTGCAGGCAGGCGCCAAGCAGGCGTTCGTCTCCGGATCCGGCCCCTCCGTAATCGCATTCGTGCCAACCGACGATGCGGCACGCACCGTGCAATCGGCATGGCAACAAAGCCGTTGCGTCGACCGCATCATCGCCACCAAGGCACCGGCCCATCCGATTGTGCATATCATCGCGTAACAGTAAGGTTGAAGTCAACCGATTTTTGGAGAAGGACTCGTACATGACTCAGGCTAACGACGAGCGCGCCGCGCGCAAACAGTACATTCGCCGCCGTCAAAAGGTGGTGTTCACCATCACCGGCACCATTTTGACGATCGCATTGGTGATTTCCCTGCTGTTCTTCTTCCATGTTGGAGGATTGGGCAATGTCAAGTCGGCCGCGGTACAGCCGAATTACGGCCAGCAGGCCCCTTGCGCAGCACAGGAACAGGACGGCAGCAAAGGCAAGTACGTGGAAAACCGCAACATCACCGTGCGCGTGCTCAACGGCACTGAATTCGCCGGCTTCGCGCAAGCCGTCAGCAGCGCGTTGCAGAACCGCGAGTTCAACACCCAGGCAGCCGGCAACTACACCAGCTCCAAAGTGGAACGCACGATGATCATCTTCGGCAAGAACGCCATCAATCAGGCGTACACGGTGAACAGCAACTTCACCGACGCGACGATGGTGATGGACGATCGTGAGGATATGCTGATCGACGTTGTGGTTGGCGCGACTTTCGACAATCTGCAGAATCAGAAGAAGGTGCCGACCGCCGGCAAGGAGATCGACAGCTTCGAGGGATGCGTTACCGTCGACAAGATGACCGACGTACAGAAGGCCCCCGAGCACGACGCCGTGTGATTTGCAGATTTTTTGATTTGCAGATTTTCGGATTGACCTCACGATTTCGATTTTTCACTGAAAATCAAGATCGTGAGGTCAATTCTTATATTCGTGGGTTAAATCGCGGGCGAAATCCTCCAGAGAATACCCCCGAAACCGCACTTTCGGAATCGACTGACCGCACGATTCTATTTTTTTCCCGAAAAATCGAATCGTGCGGTCATAGAATCCAAATCGTGAGGTCAGCAAGCAGACTACTCGGCCTGCTGTTCCTCATACCAACGGTTCAACTCGGCAACAGCGACATCACGCTCGACCGGGCCGTTATCGAGGCGATATTCCAGCATGTGCTTGTACGCCTTGCCAACCAGCGGTCCCGGGTCAATGCCGAGCAGCTGCATGATTTCGTCACCGTTCAGATCAGGGCGGATCGCGTCGAAATCCTCCTTCTCCTTCAAATCGCGCACGCGCTGTTCCATCTCGTCCATCGCCGACGAGAACACCATGGCCTTGCGCTTGTTCTGCGTGGTCGCGTCGGCACGCGTAAGGCGGTTCAGGCGCTCATACAGCGGACCCGCATCCTTGACGTAACGGCGGACCGCGGAATCCGTCCACGGCTCCTCCACGTAGCCATGGAAGCGCAAGTGCAGATTGACCAGCTCGCTGACGTCCTCGACCATATGATGGTCGAAATGCAATGCCTTAAGGCGCTTGCGGGTCATTTTCGCGCCGACCGCATCATGATGATGGAAGCTCACCTTGCCGCCCGATTCGAAACGACGCGTCTTCGGCTTGCCGATATCGTGCATCAGCGCGGCCAAACGCAACGTCAGATCCGGTGCCGGCACAGGGCCGTCCGGGCCGGTTTCGAGGGCAACCGCACGATCAATGACGATCATGGTGTGCTCGAACACGTCCTTATGACGATGATGTTCGTCGATTTCGAGCTGCAATGCCGGAATTTCCGGGAAGACGATATCGGCAAGACCGGAATCGACCAGCGCTTCGATACCTGCGCGCGGGCGATCGGACAGCAGCATTTTGACCAGTTCGTCGCGTACGCGCTCAGCGGAAACGATTTCAATGCGATCGACCATGTCGGTCAGCGCTTCAGCGGTTTCCGGTTCGATACGGAAGCCCAGTTGCGCCACGAAACGTACGGCGCGCATCATGCGCAGCGGATCGTCGTCAAACGACTGGCGAGGATCGACCGGCGTGCGCAACACGCCCTTGGCCAAATCGTTCGCGCCGCCGAACGGATCGACGAATTCCAATTCCGGCACACGCAACGCCATGGCATTCACCGTGAAATCACGGCGGGAAAGATCGCCTTCCAGCGTGTCGCCATAATTGACTTCCGGCTTGCGCGAGTCGGGGTCATACGTGTCGGAACGGTAGGTCGTTACCTCAACCTGCACTTCCGTGCCATCCTCACGCCTGCGCATGGCGCCCAGCGTGCCGAATTTACGGCCCATATCCCAAAAGCCATCGCGCCCGAAACGGCGCAAAATGTGTTCAAACTGCTCAGGACGCGCCGATGTGCAAAAATCCAAATCATGCGATTTACGATGCAACAGCAGGTCTCGAACGGGACCTCCCACCAACGCCAATTCATAGCCTTCCGCGGCGAACATACGCCCTAATTCAATGGCCTCTGGCCACACTTCGAAGTTCACGCCATCCCTTTCCGACACCACAAGTTTCTGCCTTACCAGCATACCGTTACCCCACCTGCACACAGAATTGAGTATGGTTGGAATCATGATTACGCCCGCAGACCTTGCACGCATGCTTGCCCATGCTGCGGACGACCATGCCCAAAATCCGATGGAACCGGACAAACTGCTGTACACATCGCAGTCCGTTTCCTTGCGGCAAGAGACCATCATCACGCCCAACGCACCCACCCCAGCAATGATGCCGCAGCGGCGCGCCACGGACGGTCCGACCACGTTCGCCTCGCTCGACGCGCAGGAACTGCCGGTAGTGCGCGAATATTCGGCGGGAGGTCTCGTATTCGACGACAAGGGCCGTGTGGCGATCATCGCACGCCACTCGCGTAGCGGACATTTGGAATGGTGCCTGCCGAAAGGTCATATCGAAAAAGGCGAAACACCTCAGCAAACCGCCGTTCGCGAAGTTCACGAGGAAACAGGAATCCTAGGTGAAGTGGTCGATTCCATCGCCACCATCGACTACTGGTTCACCGGAACCAGCCAGCGCGTGCACAAGCTGGTGCATCATTTCGCATTGCGTCAGATCGGCGGCGAGTTGACGGTGGAAGGCGACCCGGATCATGAGGCGGAAGACGCGATTTGGGTGGATTTTGCTGATTTGGACGACGTTCTCAGCTACCCGAACGAACGAAAGATAGCATGGTTGTACGCAAGGAAACTCAACAGACAGGCGTGAAGGTGAATCAACCCGCACAACGGAACGTTCCGCACGGCATGCGTGCGCTTTCGGCAATCCTCGCCATGGTTATGACCATGGCGTTGATGTTGTTATACGCACCTGTGCCGAAAGCCGAAGCCGAAGAAACACAGGAATCGCAATCCGGCACCATGCTGTCGATCGACTCCTCCACCGCCGTGCTGACCGACACTTCCGGCTATCATTTGAGCGCGACGGTGACCAACACCACCGATCAGGAAATCCCTTCAGGCACGCTCACCCTTGCCATGAACGCCTTCTACACGTTCGTGTCGCGCAACGATATCCAGGAATGGTCGGAAGGCATCGGGCAGATTCCCACGCCCAATATCGTTGGGCAGAGCGAGGTTCCCGCGCTTCAACCGGGAGCTTCGGCGAACGTGCACATCGACGCGGACTCGAATCAGGAGACGCTGGCGTCCGTCAACTCCTGGGGGCCGAAACCGGTCACGCTCAGTTATGAGGCCAATGGCGTTCAACAAGACGAAGCGCATACTTTCGCAACGCGGACCGGAGCTGGAATCAATACCCCCGACACGCCCGCGATGAATATCACCATCGTGCAGCCGCTCGAAGCGCAAGGATGGACCACCGACAACACCATGCTGGAACAGCTCGTCAACAAAGGTGGCGTCACCTCCGCGGAACTCTCGAAAATCGCCGTTCCCGGCAAAGAAGACGAGGCACGACTCAAGTCGCTGGAACAGACGTTCACCAAGCATGACAAACTGCAGGTGGTGGCCGATCCAACCTATCTGAAGACGATGCCGATGCCGACGCAAGTCGACGGCATCACGCAACCGGCCCTGTTCGACATCACCGCCTATTCCGCGCTGAACGATAGCAAAACCTATGATTCGGCAGGCGTCGGCACCTCGCGATGGAACGCCGAACAGGCCTTGAAAAACTATCAATCGGCGTTGGGTGACCCGAACACGAGTATGACCACGTATGCATGGCAGGGCACCGGCAATTGGACCGCCGACGCGCTGGCGAAAGCCAAGCAGCAGGGGTACGGCACCGTCATCGCCACGCATGATTTCGAAGAGGATGATGCGGCCACCGCGGAAACCGGCAAGACCGTAGTAACCACCGACGCCGGCGACATCACCGTACTGACCGCGCAAAGCGTGCTTTCCAACCTTGCACAAGGCAAGGCGACCAGTGCCGACGCCGAAGCGGACGGCGAGGGAACAACGGCCGGGCGTCTCGCGCGATTCGTCGCGCAAAGCGCGTTCTACCAGATGGAGCAGCCGTATTCGGAACGCAATCTGCTGGTCTGCCTGAACGGCAACTCTGATCCGGCCGTCGTGGACGCACTGATGACGGACGTCGAACAATCGCCATGGCTGAACATCACCGATCTGAACACGCTCAACAATGCCGACCCCGCCTTGAGCGGCGACGATGCAGCCGCGATCGTGCCGCAATCCGACGGAATCAATGATGCGACGCAAGCCAATCTCAGGCAGACGCTCAACACACTGGCAGCCTCGACAAACGACATCAAACGATTCAACGCGTCCATCCTCACCGACGTCGCCGACGATGCCAAGCAGGCCCCCGCAGGCCTCAAAGCGTGGCGCAGGCAGCTCGTCAACGCGCACGGCATCATGGCCCTGCACGCGCTAGGCGGCGAAAATCCAGCCGGAAGCACCATGGTGGAAGGAGCCGGGCAACTGGCGTCCCTGCTCATCAACGGCGTGGCCATCACACCGACGGAAAACGTCAACGTGGTCAGCGAAACCGCGCAAATGCCCGTTACCATCAGCAACAGCCATCCCTATCCGGTCACGGTAAAAGTCTCATCATTGACCAACTCCATGCAGATCGTCACTTCGCGTTTCGACACCGTGGAAGTGCCCGCGCACAGCGAAGCCCAAGTGGCGTTCACCATCCGCGTGGCCACCTCCGGCACCGCGGACGCCACGCTCAGCCTGCAGGACAGGCAGGGCATCACATTCGGAGCGACACAAACCACCCACATCACCAGCGCATTGCAGATCAGCGACAAAACCGGCTTCATCATCATCGGCATCGCCGTGCTGCTTGGAGCTTTGGGACTGTGGCGCCAATTCCACCGTAAGAAGGATCCAGACGAATGAGTTCTTCCGTTGGCCGTAATTCACTGATCATGGCCTCCGGCACCGCGGCCTCGCGCGTGACCGGGCAAATCCCTACCATTCTGCTCGCTTGGGCTTTAGGCACCACCGGCTATGCGGCGAACGCCTACCAAGCCGGATCCATGATTCCGCAGGTGATCTACACCTTGGTTTCCGGCGGTATTTTCAACGCCGTGCTCGTGCCGCAGATCGTGCGCACGTTGAAGGCAAAAGACGCCGAAACCAAACTCAACAAGCTCATCACGCTTGCCATCACCATGCTGTTGGCGGTGACGATCCTGATGGCCCTATGCACGCCGCTGCTCACCAAGCTGTATGTGAACGGTAGCCCCGAAACCATGGCGTTGGCGACCTCATTCACCCTGTGGTGCATGCCGCAGATCTTCTTCTACGGCCTATATACGGTGGTCGGCCAGATTCTCGCGGCCAAAGACCATTTCACCGCGTATGCGTGGAGTTCCGTGGGTGCGAACATCATCAGCTGCATCGGCTTCGGCACGTTCATCGCGCTATTCGGCCGTGCCACCGAGCATCCTCTTGATTTTTGGACCGCCGACAAAATCGCCTTGACCGCAGGCACGTGGACGTTGGGCGTGGCATTCCAGGCGCTGGTACTGTTCATTCCACTGACCAAAATCGGATTGAAATACCGCCCCACCTTCGGCCTTCGTGGCATTGGATTGCGTTCCATGGGACCGGTCGCGGCTTGGAGTGTCGGCATTGTCGTAATCGACCAGCTCGCCAATATCGTAATCACGCGTACCTCCACTAACGCGCCGATGCTCGCGCAGCAGCAGTTCGGCATCAATCCGCTCGACGTGGCCGGCAATGCTTCATACCAGAACGCGTACACGATTTACATGTTGCCGTATTCGCTGATTGCCGTTTCGCTGGCAACCGCGATTTTCCCGAAAATATCCCGTGCGGTCGCCGATCATAATATCGCCGAAGCGCGCATTGATCTCAGCCAGGCGCTGCGCAATATGGGTGTGATCATGTGCTATTTCGCGGTCGCTTTCGTGGTGATGCCCGTTCCGATCATTCTCGCGTTGCTGCCGTCTGTGAGCGTCAGAGAGGCGATTCTTATGGCGGGACCGTTGGTCACGCTTGGCGTGGGACTTCCGTTCGCCAGCGCGTATCTGATTATCCAGCGCACGTTCTATGCATTCGAAGACGGCAAATCGCCGTTCATTTTCATGCTGTTCGCCATGGGCATTCAAGCGGTAAGCGTGATCATCGGCGCGAAACTACTCCCCCCTACCGAATGGACGACAATGATCGGCATGGTAGGAGCCATGAGCTACATACTGCCGATCCCCATCCTGTATGCCATGCTGCGCAAACGATTCGAAAACAATATCGACGGTCCGCGCATAGCCATCTCGTATCTGAAATCGATTGGCGCGGCAGTAGCTACCATGTTCATCGGCGTGACGGTACGTGACAGCGTCTACCAGCTTGTCGGCGCCCAAATCGGAGCGGTGGACGGTCATATGAACTGGATTCAGGCAGTGGCGTGTGCCGCACTGCTGGCCATAGTGACCTTCATCGTTTACGTAGGCATGTTGCGGCTGCTACGTTCCGAGGAATTCAAGGAGGCGATCGCACTGATTTCCTCACGTATTCCCGGACTTCGCAAGCCGACCAGCCCCAACGATAGACTGGAACAGGGCGACGCCGAAAACGGCGAGTGACCATAGGCAGAACAAACGTTTACAAAAAGTTGAAGGAACCCATGAAACCTCAGCTGGGAGATACCATCAGCAATCGCTACGTGCTCGTTTCGCCATTGCGCGAAGAAACCGGACTGCAGGTCTGGAAGGCCAGCGACCATGTGCTCGCACGGGATTGCCAGCTGTTTATTGTCAGCAGCAGCAAGGCATTGCAGGAAGTCAACGCAACCGCTTCCATGCTGGCTATTTCGCATGATTCCCACTTCACGAAAGTGCTGCAGCTCCAGCATGCCGGCCAGGTCGCGCTGGTGGTGACGCAGCTTGACGAAGGCATGACCCTCAGTGAATATCTTGCGTTGAACGCCAACCAGCCGTTGAGCCATACAGCCATGCGCTCCATCATTGGCGAAGTCATCGAATCATTGCATGCACTGCAAAAAGACAATCTCACGCATTTCTCCATCAGCACCGACACGGTGCGACTGACCCGTTCCGGCATTCAGATCGCAGACGCTCCAGTGAGCATCATGCTTGCCGACACTTCCCGTGCGCAGGCTTTGGAAAATCGGGAACAGCTTGCGATCCGTCAAATCTCAGCGCTGTTGTACGCTATGCTGATCCGACGCCCGTCCACGCTGTCGACGGATTTCCGTCTTGAAGCGCTCGCGCCGACCACGCCGATGGAATTCCGCGTGATCTGCAAGCGCGGTCTCGAACTTGAAGAGGACGACGGCTTCCCCACCGTTCCGATGGCGACCATTGCGGAATTGGAAGCGTTGCTTGGCGAGTACCAACCGCTGTCATCGTTGGGAAGCATGGATATCACGTTGCCTTCCATGGATTCGGAATGCTCAATCGCCAATGTTCCGTTACTGCAGATTCTTGAGAAGGATGTGCTCCCGCTGCCGGATACGCTGGCAGCGGCTGGAAGCATTCCGGAAATGACGTTCACGGCTCCCGAACCGCATAACGATTTTTCCGATGGCAAGGAGGCTTTGGCGAAAGGCGTCGCGGCCACCAGTGGAGCGGTGAAATCGTTGTGGAGCAGCGGCCGTGAACTGCTGAGCGAAGAAGACATCGATGGCGTGACCGACACCAGCGATTCTCCCTTCTCCTTCCCCATCAGGGTTTCCGTACCGGCCGATGGCATGTCATCCGACGATTCCCAGTTGGAAAAAACCGGTCGCATTCCAGTGATCGGCGCGGATGGTCAGGTCATTCAGCCCGGCGAGGAGTCCGCCCGTGCGTTGAAAGCAGAGCAGGAGGCGATCGATGCCGCGTATGCCGCCGGTCGAGCCGCGGTTCCGCCGAGCTTCACGCCGAAGAATCCTTCTTCCGCTTCGGCGAATACTGACGTTGCCGACGCGAAACTGTTTGGCAAGCTGAAAACGAAGGTCGTTGCGATTATCGTTGCGGTCATCGTTGTTGCGGTTGCGCTTGGGTTTGCAGTTCATGGTTTGATGCAGCCTTCAGATTCGGTTACGACTGATTCAAAAGGACCATGGCCGGAAATAAATCTTGACGAAGTGCCGTTCGGCGAGGAAGATCAGTCGGATGCGAATTCCGCGGATTCTTCCAATTCCGATACGTCCGGCAATACCGATTCGTCCAATTCCAAGGATTCTTCCGATGCTTCCGCCAATACGCCGGCATCCGGCGAGTCTACGGCGTCCAAGCAACCCAAGAAAACCGAGGACAAGGTCGTGACCGCCGATAAGCAGTCGAAGAAAGTGCCGGATCCGAAGCAACCGGAAAACACGACCGCGTACGAAATCGACAATCGTCAGTTCCTGTCGAATCCTGACGGACAGCAGGGCTACGGATATTACGTGCATCTGAGCCAGCCACAGAAGGCGTATCGCATGGTCATCAAAATTCGTTCTTCCGGTGGTCAGGGATATATTCGCGTGAATGCGACAAACAGCCCGTCCCAAGGCGAACAGGTGGCGCAGTTCGAGTTTGACGCTTCCGGCACGACCGACATCAAGTTCGACAAGGCCGTGGAAACGCAGGACATCATGCTGTGGGTTCCACTTGATAGCCTGCCGGGCAACCAGCTGTACATCGAAAGCATTCAAGTGTTCTGATCGTCAGCACATCGCAATATCCGATTACTTCTGAAGATTGCGATACGAAAAGAGCCTGCCATGCGTCACCTCACGTATGGCAGGCTCTTTTCGTATTTATTTTTGGAATATGGTCGTAGTCGAAAAGCGATGGAACTTGGCTCAAGAATCGACAACCAACTTTTCGCCATTTTTATCACTCTGATGTCAGATTCGGGAGCTTGCTCGCGGATGATTTTATGCTGCGCGACGGCTACCCCCGTCTCTACAGTTCCGAAATGCCGATTGAACTCTTCTTTTCGTCATATCTCAGCACATATGTCGAGCGAGACGTGGCCGGTTATCTCAATGTGCGAAACGTGACCGCTTTCCACAAATTCCTGCGTCTTTGCGCTCTGAGCGGCGCTTTGTGGCGGCTCGCGTGGAATCAAGTTTTCAAGCCAAAGACGAGCAGGCATATTCCGCCGCAGACTGGCTGACGCGCTGAAACGTCTACCCCAGCATTAGTCTGACCTCATGATCTGGTTTGGCTGGCCTCATGATTGTGATCTGGCGACCTCACGATCTGCGATTTTCACACGATTTTGATTGGCTGACCTCATGATTTCAATCGGGGACACTCTTTTCCAGATCGTGAGGTCGCCAAAACAAAATCATGAGGCCAGATAGAAGAAATCGTGCGGTCAACTGACAAATCATGCGGTCGCTCGCATAATCCCGTCCGCACAACCCGCACCTAAAACCGATTACCAGAGTCACACGGACGGAATCGCAGCTACCGCCAGCACACCCCTTACTCCGGCCAGGATTCGAAGAGGGTGAGGAGCGTTTCAACGTTGGTGTCGCTCCAGCTGTCGATTCTGGGACCAGCATACATACTGTTGTATGGCTGATCGAACACGACCACATGCTGCCCTGCCTCACGCAAGGTTTCGATATTCGCCGGCGAATCGTCAATATGAATCGTGGCCTGCATACTGTCTTTCAGCCCAGTAAAGCACAGACTCATGTACGGAATGCGGTTGCTGTCCAGCCATTGCGCGGTGTCGGAAACGACCATCTGATGCTGGCCGGACACGAACAGCCGGTGCGTGACAATGCGAATGTACACATGCTCATTCGCCAATCGCTGCAATGCCTGCGCGACCCCCGGAAGCGGCTTCATCGTCGCATACAGATGCTCACGCTCCGCGGCTTTGTGCGTTTCGATGTAATCGTCGAGCGTCTCGAATGGCCATCCGTCCTCGCGCGTGAGATTGTAATGCGCGGTCTGCAGCGCACGTTCCGGCACGTCAATGCCCTGCCGCTGCAGGTAATCGCGGATCGCGCCCTTGTAATCCGCGCAAACGCCGTCCAAATCGAGATTGAGCACGCGATATCCCTGCACGCCCACGCGCTGGCTCTCATATTGTTCAGGAATAGTCGCCATATCACGTTCCTTTCTTACGCCCGACACCAATCAGCCTGTCGAACAGCCACACCAATCAGCCCAGCCCAATCAGCCCGATATCAATCAATGTAACCTGACATTCGCCGGCAACAAGCGCAAATACTCCCGCAAATAAGGAAGATAGAAAATGGATAGAACAATGCCGACCTTGCGAAAAGTCTTACGGGAGAACGATTTTGAGACTTTCATAGAAAAGATAGAAAAGATAGAAAATCTGAAGATCGCGCCGCTTCTTTTGCAACGGCAATACTGCCCTGCAATCGACGATTGATGTTCATCACAGCATCGTTACGTTTATTTCAAGATTAGCCGATGAAAATACAAAAGAATCGACGATCGTTGCATGACATCGACGGTTGAGCCTGCCTATGATGAAGGCACAACAGAACAAAGAGACACGATGCGGCAGGAACCGGAGAGAAAACCGGAGCCGCACCCCACACGCGGGGAAACGGCAACGCCACCCGCGCTGAACATAACCGAACAACAACAGACTTACGGCAGCGGCCAGAGGAAAGAACAGAAAACAAGAACGCCGCCAAGCCGAATGAAAGGAAACATCATGAAGAACAACACTTTCAACCAGGTCATCAACGCCAACCTCGCTTCCGTCGATCCAGGCTTCGGCCAGTTCGCACTCGCCAAGGCCAGCGCCGATCTGTTCAAGAAGGTCATCAACAAGTGATCTAAGGCCTGCACAGGCAGGCGTCACATTAACACGACCGAAGGGCTTGCGCTCCATGGGGAGCGCAAGCCCTTTCTCATGTTCCGATCAAGCGACGCCAAGAATCCAGCCACCCCAGCAACTGCACACACAGCACCGCACGCAACCACGCACAACAGCTGGTGTTTCACGTGAAACTCTGTAGATAATCCGGCTTGGAAAGCACTTGATAATACGCCATAAGAAAAAGGAATGCGTGAAATCGTGCAGTGCGCGGCTGGTTGCTTTGGTGGTTCGCTACAGTAGGAATATGAGTGATTTGCGAGATGTGATTATTGTCGGATCCGGCCCTGCCGGATATACCGCGGCCATATACTTGGGCCGGGCTGGATTCAAACCACTGGTCATCGCGGGTGCGCTGACCCCAGGCGGGCAGCTCGTCAACACCACTGAAGTGGAGAATTTTCCGGGTTTCCCCGACGGCGTTATGGGACCGGAACTCATGGATAATATGCAACGCCAGGCTGAGAAGTTCGGCGCGGAAATCGTTTGGGATGATGTTGTTTCCGTGAGCAACAATGACGTCACCGGCGTGAAAACCGTGAGCGTCGATCAGGGAGACGTTTTTGAAACCCATGCTTTGATCATCGCAACCGGATCGGAATATCGCAAACTCGACATCCCCGGAGAGGCGGAATATTCCGGCAAGGGAGTGTCATATTGCGCGACCTGCGACGGCTTCTTCTTCCGAGATAAGCCGATTATTGTGGTCGGCGGCGGCGATAGCGCATTCACCGAGGCTGATTTTCTTTCACGATTTGGATCGTCGGTGACGTTGATTCATCGTCGTTCTGAATTCCGCGCATCGCAGATTCTCGTGGAACGCGCTCAGCAGAATCCGAAGATCACCATCGTCACGGATTCCGTGGTGGAGGAAATCTTGGGTGACGACAATGGAGCCCAATCCGTGAACATTCGCAACGTCATCACCGGAGAGACCAGCACGATTGCCGCAAACGGC